>JAEEGL012235253.1_pt1 | contig 12357 bp, 10 predicted proteins | sample 9134231 | NCBI WGS metagenome assembly JAEEGL01 (sample SAMN16246548, study PRJNA631951) | gut metagenome | biome: gut microbiome; feature: rumen; material: fiber-attached | host: Bos | place: Iran: Karaj | collected 2018-10 | reverse complement strand
TGGTGGGCTTCGGAGTGGTGGCCTCCGGAGTCAGCGCCATCCAGTGGGGCGTCTTCGGAGGGATTGTGGGATCCTGGATAATCACTCCGGCCATTGCGGGAGTGTTCGCCTTCTTCCTCTTTGTGCATATTCAAAGGTTTATCTTCTGCAAATTCCATCCCCTGAAGCACGCTAAAAGAATCGCCCCCTACTACGTCTTTCTCACCGTTCTCATTATTTCCGTGGTTACCCTGGACAAGGGGCTCAAGCATGTAAACATAGAGCTTACCTCCAGCGAAAGCTGGCTTCTGGGGCTGGGGATATCCGCAATAGCCGGCGTCATTGCCAAGATTCTCTTCAAAATGCTGCATTTTGATCAGACTCTGGAGGCTAAAAAGCATTACGCCAATGTGGAAAAGCTGTTCTCCGTCCTGATGCTTATGACCGCCTGCGCCATGGCCTTTGCCCACGGATCCAATGACGTAGCCAATGCCATCGGCCCCCTGGCATCGGTAGCCACCATCCTGTCCTCCGGAGAACTCCCGGAGGGCTCTCTCTCCTTTCCCTCATGGGTACTGCCTCTGGGAGCTGTGGGCATGGTTGTAGGGCTGGCTACCTTCGGCTATAAAGTGATGAACACCGTGGGTTCCGGCATTACCGCCCTTACCCCCAGCCGCGGCTTTGCGGCGCAGCTGGCCACCGCCGGCACAGTGGTGCTGGCTTCCGGAACCGGGCTTCCCATATCCACCACCCAGACACTGGTAGGAGCCATTATGGGCGTGGGACTGGCCCGAGGCATTGCCGCCATTAACCTTAATATCGTAAGAAACATTGTGGTTTCCTGGGTGGTAACCGTACCGGCAGGAGCGTTTTTTGCCATCATCATTTACTTCATTCTGAAAACGCTGCTTATCGCCTTATCCTGACAAGCCCTGCTGCGAAAAGGCATGATCGCTTTATGCATCGTGCCTTTTTTATTGTCCTTAAAAGGAGATGAAATTCCTCCGGCTTTTAACAAAACGGCCGCTCCTCAAAGAAGGAGCCGATATCCTAGAACATATCAAAGTTCGTCATTAGTTAAATTATTACTCTTTATTTTTAATCACATTTTTATTTACAAGACCATAGCTTCTGATACACTATCTCCGGTAATTACAACTCATGCTGGAAGGATTGGTATGACAGAAGAAAAAATTGTAACACGGGATGAAGCATGGGCCGCCCTCAACAAGGCCAAGGTAAAAACTTACGACACCACATTCAAACTGATTTTCGAGAAGCCTGACAATATTGTCAGGCTGTATAATGAACTGACCAATAACAGAATCGGCACCAGGCAAATCGAAGTCATAACTTTAACAGAAGGAAAATCACTGATCACGGCACTGTGCGATGATCTGGGGTTTCTGGTCAAAAACGACAGCATGATTGATGACTACATCATTCTTATTGAAGCTCAGAGCACATGGAATCCCAATATGGGACTCAGAATGTTCAGATATCTGGGAATGCTCTACGAAAAATATCTGAACATGAGAAAACTGAACCCCGATATATTGCCGCCAATGTACATTCCCAAACCCAAATTTTACATTCTGTATACCGGCAGAGGACACAGGCCTGATAAAATTTGGATGTCTGAGATGTATAACCCCAAAGAGAAGGTTGTCCCGGAAGACCTGAATTTTGCCATCTTTGTTTTAAGCGAAAGCAATAGCAAAACGATCTCCGGGGAATATATCGGGTTTTGCAAAACATTCGCAAAATACAAAAAACTATGCAATACTTTTGGTGAGTGTTATTTACAAACAATGGCAGAGTGCAAAACAAAAGGATACCTGAGCTCATTTATTGATGAACATGAAAAAGAGGTAAAAAAAGCTATGGATTTCAATTACACAGACAGACGTGATTTTGATATCTACATGGATCATTTGGAAGCTCAAGTCAGGGCTGAAGGTGAAGCAAAAGGCTTGGCTGAAGGTGAGGCTAAAGGAGAGGCAAAAGGCAGGGCTGAAGGCTTGGCTGAAGGTGAAGCAAAAGGGAGAATTAAAACAACCCTTGATTTTTATGTAAAGAAGATAATCACCAAAGAAGCCGCCATCCAGCAACTCGGGGTCACTCCTTCAGAATTTGAAGATCTGCTTAATGATCCGGAGCTGTCTGTTCAATAGAGCTCTCATTACAGCAGTACCTCTCATAGCATCCGCTCAGGCTTATAATACGGAACATGGTCACTCCATTTTGTTCTTTAACAGTCTGAGCTGACTCTTCCCGTGCCGAGTCTTTTCACAATGGTATCTGAAAATGCGGATACCATCTTCAGAATTTGAACTGCTCCTGAAAAAAGAGGCTTCCGCCCCTGCGGATGATCCTGACCATGCCAGGAGGGGCAATTAGCATTCCTGCTTTCTTATCCGGATTCATCATCATACCCCGCATCAATAGCCTTTTAACTCCTTTTCTAGTAGAATAAGCCCGTTTTTTCGACAACCAGATGAAAAACCCAGGTGAACATGAAAAAAGTTAAAACAGCCCTGCTGCTGACACTGACTGCCGGAGCCCTTATGACAGAGACCGCTCTGGCAGAACTGGCTCCGGAGGCCATCGAAATCCCGACCCGGGATGAAGTGCTGGCCAAAAAAGCCGCCGAAGCCAGAAATACAGTTCCGGTTCCTAAAGAAGTTTCCGAACATAAGGCAGCCGCTCCTGCAAAATCAGCCCCCGCTGATAATCCCGCTCCTTCAGGAGAAAACGCCGCTCCGGAAAACGCCTCTGCTGATAACCAGCCTTCTCCCGGCGCCGCCGCTCCAAGATATGTTTATGTTACTGAAAACGAAGGAGTCTGGACCACCAGAGGCCCCGGCACGGAGTACAAGCTTATCGGCACCGTGCGGCCCGGAGATCGCCTGGAGTTTATTTCCGAAAAGAAAGGTTACTATCAGGTAATCAAGCCCAACGGGCAGGAAGCCTGGATCCCTAAAAAGTACGTGCAGTCTGAAAAGAGCTTCCGTTATCAGGCGGAGGAACTCGCCAAAGAAAATGCCGCACTCAAATACCAGCTGGAGCATATTGACAGCGAAAGCGCCCAGGAACTCCGCAAGGTGAAAAAGGAACTGGAACAGATCAGAACCGCGCACGCCGCTCTGGAAAGGGAACAGCTGTCTCAGGTGGAGGAACTTAAGGAAGCCCGCGCTCTCAAAGCCGACCTGGATGCCCAGCTTAAAACCAGAGAACAGGAGATGCAGATCCGCTGGTGGAAGAACGGCGGTCTTATTGCCGGAGCCGGCGCCATTATGGGGGTAATTCTGGTGTATCTCCCCCGGCCCAGAAGAAGACGCGATGATGATTATTAATCCCGCGGACTCCCGATACTGATATCTTCACGAAAACGGCTCAGGATCTGCCTGCGGCCGTTTTCTTTTTTTGCAGGTTCCGCTGCCGCGCGCCCGGAACGGAGGAACACGGCAGGAACTGCCTTCAGCTCCGCTACCGGTGGTCATCCATGGCCTTCCAGCTGAAGCTCTGCCCCTGCACCCGGAACACCACATAATCCTCGCCGATCTTCACCACGTCAAGGTTGCGGAACCGGCCGCCCTCCTTGACGCTGACGCCGTTCAGAGTCACGGAACGGCGGGCGCTGTCGGTGGAATAGTTATGGGCATTATAGACAAAGGACGGCACCTGGCTCTTTATGCTGTCCGGCAGCGATCCCAGAGGCATGGCCTCCTGAGCCATTTTCTTATCCCGGGACTTCTGGGATCTCCCGGCCTCCGGCTGGAAGGAATCCATGCCGCCGGTGCTCTCCACGGCCTCATAAAAAAGATCCTGAACCGAAAGCTTTTTGGTTTCCACCCGGTTATCGCTTCGGCTGTCCTGCCGCGTTTCGGCTTTTCTGTCGGGCTTCTTTTCAGAGACGGCGTTTTCCTGAGTCCGGGAAGCGCCGGAATCAGACTTAGGATTCTTCCGGGCCGGAGCGGGAGTCGGTTCATCATACTCATCAGGGTCAAAGCCGTTCCTGTCCTCCGTCCGGGCATCAGTCTTCCTTGGGTCTCCGCTGGAGGTAGAAAACTCATCCTCGTTGTAACGGATATTAAAGTTATGAATACGGGGCTTCCCGATAAAGGGATAATCGGCGTTCTCACTGGCGGCGGTTTCCGTTCTCAGCCTGGCGGCGGAATCTCTGAGACCTGCCATTACCTGAGCCTTCTGCTCCTGGTAAAAGGCAGCGTATTCTCCCGCGCTGCTCCGATGGCCTGAATAATACCCGCCGGTAACGGCAGCTATTGCCGCAATCCCGAAAACCACTCTCCAGAACCACACAATGCGGCGATTTCTTCCGGGCAGAAGATCCATGCCGGAGGACTCGTTCTTCAGGCTGTCCGCTTCTGAAAACAGTGACATAATTACCTTCCTCCCCTGACATCATCTTCCGGATCTGATGGCGATCCCGGGCTCCCGACCTCGTTATCCAGAACATGCAGTCTGTCCAGCCCCATGCCGCTGTCCTCCTCTCCTGCCGGAGTCTTCCCGGAAACTCCCGGATCCGGCGCTGCCGCATTATCCCCGGCAGATTTTTCGGAAAGTGACGGGGAAGAAGCGGTGTTATCAGCCTTATCCCCCGGAACCGCGTTATTCATGGCCGGAGCCGCCGATCCGGCATCCGCCGGAGCTTTATCCGCAGAAGACGGAGCCGGTTTTGCTTTTTCCTGATTTACCGGACTTTTTTCTTCAGGAGGCTTTTTGCCGATATTTTTTGCAGGGGTTTTTCCGGTATCTTTGCCGGCATTCTTCCCGGCCTCTTTTCCGTTATCTTTTCCGGATTTTTTAGCTGCTTCGTTCCCGGTTTTGGCATCATCCTTTTTGCCGGTCTTGCCGCTGCCGTTTTCCTGTTTGCCGGGCTTTTTTCCGGAGGCTTTGGCGGCAGCTTCCTCTTTGGCGCGGGAGAGAGCCTCGGTTCTGAGATTTACCCCGTTAAGGGTACGGTCTCTGACCGCCTCCGGGGCGGCAGCCATGATGACGCCGCTGGAGGGAGCCTCCTTTTCAGAAGCGGCGGAAGCATCCTGGGCAGGCGCGGCAGAAACCGTCTTTTCAGGTTTGGCAGCATTATTCTCCGGAGCCGGAGCTTCCGGTTTTGCCGTGTTTTCCGGTTCCTGCGAAATCAGGTTCGGTTCATTAGCGGCGGACTCCGGCTTTCCGGAAACGGTTTCCGCCCTGCATGCGGTTTTTCCCTCCGGCTTAACTGTTTCTGTTATTTCAGTTTTTCCCGATTCAGGCTTTGCCGCGATATTATCCTCAGCTTCTGCTCCGGTATTGCCGTCTCCTTCGCTAAGAAGCTCCTCAAGCATCAGATCCGCCGGAGATGGCGTATCCGGGGCCCTTTCCTCCGTTCCGGCCGCGCTTGCGGAAGTCTCAGCATTTTCGGATGCGCGCTGTTCTCTTCTGGCTCGCTCCAGATCCTCCGGCAGAATATACTGGTTATAGAGAGGATTCATGGTATCCGCATACGGCAAAAGAGCCCAGAGGGTTTCAATATCGGCCGTGCCGGTCTCCGGAAGACCGTTATCCCGCTGAAAGGCTGCTACCATGTTCTGCGTGTCTGCATCCCAGGAAACAAAGGGCTCTCCGGAACCGGAATCGTAACGCCTGAGCATGTCGAACACCAGCTCCTGAGCCTTGGGAGAACTGTTTTCATCCACCTCGGTAAAGCCGTCCGGCAGAGGCCAGATAATGGTGAAATCTCCCTCAAAGGAATCCTCCAGCCACTCCCGGGGCATAATCCATTCCCGGCCGTTCATCAGAATTACCGCATACTGCTCGTTCATCCGGAGCAGCACCGCATAGAAAGGCGTCAGCTTTTTATCCATAAGCTGCACCACCGCCGGCACGTTATAGCGTTCCAGATCGCTCAGAGCCGATTTGCCCTTAAGACAGCGGTAGCCCAGAGCCGCGAGATACTTCCAGGCCTCCCGGAGGTCATCGGGCGCGCTGGTTACCCCCCACAGCTGCACCAGATTCTTCCAGGAAGATTCTTCAAAGCTGTTATTAAGAATATCAGCGGCAAACCGGGTCTGCTCCCGCTTTTCCGCTTCCAGAGTCTTCTGCTTCCGGCGGAGATCCTGAAGCTCTGTCTGAAGGGCTTTGACATCCGCATCGGATCTCAGCTCGGCCACGGTCTCCTGTTCGGAAAATTCCTCCGGCGACTTTCCGGAAAGCGTCCCCAGAAGGTACCCGGCTCCGGCCAGCGCCAACGTCATCACCGCCAGGGGAGCCAGCCTGCCCGCAAACTCCAGAGCCTTAAAGCGATCCCGGATGGCTTCCCAGGGAGTCCTGGTGCCCAGAACCTCCCGGATGGCCCGCTTCATATGATGGCGCTCCACCCTGGGGGATCGATCCACAAAAGCCGCCAGAAGAGCCCGATCCGCCACCACGTTGATAATGCGGGGGATGCCGCGGGAACAGCGATAGAGCTCAAAAACCGCCGCATTCGAAAAGATGATCTGCACGCAGCCCGCTGCCTGCATCCGGTACCTCAGATAAGCATCAGTCTCCTCCTGAGACAGGGGCAAAAGATGAAACCGGGCCGTAATGCGCTGGGCCACCTGCCGCATATGGGACTTTCGAAACTTCTCCTGCAGTTCCGGCTGCCCCACCAGAATCACCTGCAGAATTTTTTTGTTGTCGGTTTCAATATTGGTAAGAAGCCTGACCTGCTCCACCACGTCATCCGGGATCAGCTGGGCCTCGTCTATCAGCAGCACCGCCCTCTTGCCCTGAGCATGCAAGCCCTTGAGAAAATCGCTGATAAGATCCGTGAGCACCCTTTTGCCTGCGTTCTCCGGGATGCCGATGCCGAACTCCTCGCAGATCTTTTCCAGCATTTCCAGAAGAGGAAGCGCCGGGTCGTAAATCACCGCCGAGGCAATATCATCAGGCAGGGTATTCAAAAGGGTTCTCAGAATAACCGTTTTGCCGGTGCCCACCTCTCCCGTGAAAAGCACAAAGCCGCCGGAATCCGCAATGCCGTGCCGCAGCATGGACAGAGCTTCCTTGTGATGACTGCTGAGATAAAAGTATTTAGGATTAGGAGAGATGCTGAAGGGAAGCTCGCTTAATCCAAAAAAACTTTTGTACATGACTAAACCTTTGTCTGCAAGTATCAGTACCGCCAGTACCGATTTCCGTTATTCTATTGTCTGTAAAAGGATGATATTTTACACTGTAAAGCGGGTTTATCCCGAATTATTGCAAAAATCTGTTACCAACCCCGGGAGGAGCTATGCGGATTTATCTGGTTGGCGGCGCCGTCCGCGACAGGCTTTTAGGCATTAAGAGCAAGGATCGGGACTACTGCGTGGAAGGAGCCCGGCCGCAGGATCTGCTCAGCATGGGATATAAGCAGGTAGGGCATGACTTTCCGGTATTTCTGCACCCGGAAACCGGAGAGGAGTACGCTCTTTGCCGCACCGAAAGAAAAAGCGGCCACGGCTATAACGGCTTTGTGTGCGACTTTTCCCCCGATATCTCCATTGCCGAGGATCTGAAACGCCGGGATCTCACCATTAATGCCATCGCCCAGGATGAAGCGGGAAATCTCGTGGATCCTCTGAACGGCGTCCGGGACATCAGAGAAAGGATTCTCCGGCACGCGGGACCGGCCTTCTCCGAGGATCCCTTAAGGGTGCTCCGGCTGGCCCGGTTCTATGCCCGGTTTTACGAAAAGGGCTTTACCGTGGCTCCGGAAACGGAAAAACTCTGCGCCGAAATGGCCGCTTCGGGAGAACTTATGTCCCTGACGCCGGAACGGGTCTGGCGGGAAACGGAGAAGGCGCTGAACACGGCAAATCCGGAGCAGTACTTTATTTTTCTGGAAAAAACCGGGGCCCTGAAAAGCATTATGCCGGATCTGGCCCGGCTCAGGGAGATCCCGGAGCCCCCGAACTTTCATCCGGAAAAGGATGTCTTTGCCCACACCATGCTTACCCTCCGGGAAATTTCCCGCATCACCGGAAATCCGGTTACCCGGTTTGCCATGGTTACCCATGATTTCGGGAAGCTGGAAACGCCGCCGGAATGCTGGCCTAATCATGAAAAGCATACTGAAAAGGGAGCCCCCCGCATCAAAGCCCTGGCTCAGGCGCTTAAGATCCCCTCAGCTTACCGGGACTTCGCTGTCAAAATTTCTGAAAACCACAGCTATTCCAGGCTCACCGTCAAATCTCCGGAAATTCTGGATCGGGTGTTTTCCCGCATGGGGGGCTACAAGGATCCCCACAATATATCTGTTCTGGCGGAGTGCCTCGCTGCCGATTTCCGGGGCCGCGGCAAGGAGACCCAGAAATATTTCACCGCCAGCTACGATTTGGTGTACCTCTTCGCCAAAGCTTATAAGATCACTGCAGGGCCGGTGATCCGGGACGGCTTTCAGGGGGCGGAAATTCAGGCTGAACTTTCCAGAAGGCGGCAGGAGGCTATTAAAAAGGCGCAAAATGAACTTATCAGGCTATGGGAGGAACTGGGCATTTCGGAGGATCTTTTCTGAAAGCCCCCCGAAAGCCCGGCCGGAGAGCGCGGTCAGGCGGATCCCAGCACGATGAATAAGGTAATCCCCAGGATCATCCGGTAGATCACATAGGGCAGCAGACCGATGCCGGTCAGGAATTTCAGAAAGAGCCGGATCACCAGGAGAGCCACCCCGAAGGACACCAGAGTTCCGATAAGAATCATGAGAAGACTGGCGCCGGAAGCCGCATCTCCTGCTGCCTCGTTCCCGAAAATGAGATCCTTCACCCCCATAAGACCGGAAAGAATGATCACCGGAATGGACAGGAGGAAGCTGAAGCGGGCGGCGGTTTCCGGGGACAGCCTCAGAAAATACCCCGCCGTCATGGTAATGCCGGACCGGGAGGTGCCCGGAATCAGAGCCACCGCCTGGGCGAAGCCGATAATCACGGAAAGAGCAAAGGCCCTGACATTGTCCCGGTTCTTCAGGGTATCCGCAATGTGCCGGACATAGCCAGCATTCTCTGAAGGCGCTTTTTCCGCTCCGTCCTGCTCCGAAACCTGCTCAAAGGCTTTATTCTCCCGGGCCGGATCCTTAAGCGCCCGGCGGTTATAGATATCCGCCCCTAAAAGAAGCAGGCCGAACACAATGGTGGTTACGGCAATCACGTAATCGCTTCTCAGGGAGGTTTCGATGAAATGCTTGAAAAGAAGACCGCACAGTCCCACGGGAACAGTGCCCAGAAGCACGCACAGCATCATGCGGCCGTCGGCATCCAAAGGCTTTTTGCTGAAGAACCAGGCGTAAAGGTTTTTCAGCATCCGCCAGAGATCCTTCCTGAAGTAGATAATCACCGCCATCAGGGTGCCCACATGAACGGAGATATCAAATACCAGTCCCTGATCCGGCCAGCCCAGAAGCCGCGAGGGCAGAATAAGATGCGCGGAACTGGAGACCGGAAGAAATTCGGTAAGCCCCTGAATCACCGCCAGAATAAAAGCCTGAAAAAAATCCATAACAAAGTTCTCCTCGCTCAGGACTCTCTCCGGAGCGCTTTAAATTCAGTTAAACCATGCTTAAAGCCGGGCGCGGCAGGAGGTCATTCCGTCTCCGGCAGCCTGTCCGGCCAGCGCAAAAAGATCCAGATCCGGCACGGCAGCCAGATTTTCCGTATCTTCCAGCGACACCAGATCCCGGAGATAGGCCCCCTTTCCGGGCATCATAAAATCAGGATTGAGCTCCAGCGCCGGTCTTATGACAAAGGGATACTTGATAAGATCCGAACGGGGAAGCTCCGGATCCCGGGAAACGGTGTCCCCGTAGGTCAGAATGTCCAGATCCAGACACCTGAGCGAAAATGTTTCTCCCGACGGCGCTATCCAGTCCTGCCGCCCCATCTCAGCTTCAACAGCCTTGGTAAAATCCCGGAGCTCCATAAGCTGAAGTCCGGTATCTCCGGACATGACAGCGTTAAAAAACTCCGGCCCCCGGGCATTGTTACGGGGCTGGCTGCGGTAAACCCGGGAATACGCCGCATCCATTATCACCTCCCCGAGACGCCTCACGGCATGGGAAAGACTGGCCTTGCGGTTCATATTGGTTCCCAGGGCAATATAGACTCTAGTCATTTTCGCCCCTGAACATTCTCTTTACCCGGACTCCCGCCACAGTGGTTCCCGGCAGGATATCAGGCTTCCGGATCTCCAGCAGGATCCCCTGAAGCCGGGCCCCGAATTCCTCTCTCAAGGCGGCAATGATCCGGCCTGCCAGATATTCCGCCGTGCCCGCCTCCGCGGCCGCGGCAACGGCGGCAATGATCTCGGCCGCCCGGGCGTAATTCAGGGTTTCCGCGATATCGTCATGCTGAAGAGCCCGGGAAAGATCCGTGTAAAGTTCGGCGCTTACCAGCACCCGCTGGGGCTTTACCCGCTCCTCCGGCAGAATGCCCAGAATGCACCGGAGAGTCAGATCCCTGATAATCACGGCATCCGGCGCCGCTCCGGGATTGGCTGTCATATTATCTGTCATATTTCTGCTCCAGGGTATCAAGAGGCCAGCGGGGACGAACTTCCACCGTGAGATCCGCGCGCTGGCCCATCTTAAACCGGAACATGCCGGCATAGGCGATCATGGCGCCGTTATCGGTGCAGAATTCCGGCCGGGGATAGAATACCTCTCCCCCCAGGCTCTCCATAAGAGCCGCGAGTCCGTTTCTGATGCTGCGGTTAGCGCTGACGCCGCCGGCCACCACCAGTCTTTTATAGCGGGTCTGCTTTAAGGCTTTTCCGGCCTTAAGGGCCAGAATACCGGTAACAGCTTCCTCAAAGGCCCGGGCAATATCCGCCCTGTCCTGCTCCGTGTCTCCGGCCTCTCTGATGGTATTGGCGGCGAAGGTCTTCAGCCCCGAAAATGAAAAGTCCAGATTCGGACTGTCGGCCATGGGCCGGGGAAAATGAAATCTGCCGGACACGCCCTGTTCCGCCAGTCTGGAAAGGAGCGGCCCGCCGGGATAGGGCAGTCCCAGGAGCTTGGCGGTCTTGTCAAAGGCCTCCCCTGCGGCATCGTCCACGGACTGCCCCAGTATCCGGTAGCAGCCGGGCGCGGACACGTCAATGATCATGGTATGACCGCCGGACACCAGGAGCGCCAGGAACGGAAATTCCGGACGCCGCTCCTCCAGCATGGGAGCCAGAAGGTGGCCCTCCATGTGATTCACCGGAACGGCCGGCTTCCCCCAGGCATAAGCCAGACTGCGGGCCACGGCAGCCCCCACCATAAGAGCTCCCACCAGTCCCGGCCCTGCGGTGTAAGCCACGGCATCAATATCCTCCGGAGCGGATCCGGAATCCTGAAGAGCTTTCTCAATAAGAGGAAGCGCCTTCTTTATATGATCCCGGCTGGCCAGCTCCGGCACCACTCCGCCATATTCGGCATGCATGGCAATCTGAGAATACAGGGCATTGCTTAACAGCCCTGCCGTGTCATCATATACCGCAGCTCCGGTTTCATCGCAGGAGCTTTCAATTCCAAGAATTCGCATACGGGAGACGCCTCAATAATAAAAAAACAGTGAATTATACCCCGACATGGCGGGGGATTCAGCAAAATAAAAGGCCCCGGCCTGCCCGCATTACAGCGGATCCGGATAATATCCGGGGCGGATGCCCCGGCATCAGCCGCTCCGGGCCGCCTTCAGGCGTTTTTTGTCTTCATACATGTTTTTGTCCGCCCGCTGAAACACCTGAGCCAGAGAGACGTCGTTCTCCAGTCTGGCCGCGCCGCAGGCAATGACAACCCCGCCGTCCCGAAGCGCCCTGTCATTGTGATCCTGCATTTCCTGCAATAATTCCCCCATTCTGGCGGAATCCGCTCCCCGAACCAGAGCCAGAAATTCGTCTCCTCCGATGCGGAATATCTGGCTTTGCCGGAAAATCTCCGCAATAATGCCGGCAGCATCCCGGATATACTGATCCCCGGCCTGATGGCCTTTCCGGTCATTAATCTCTTTAAGGTCATTCACATCCATGATCACCAGAACTAATTCCGGAGGGTGTTTTCCGGCAATCTCCCGATCTATAAGCGCCTCTTCCTCCAGATAGGCATGACGGTTTTTCACGCCCGTCAGAGGATCAATCCGGGCCGCCTCCCGCGCCCGGGCCAGACTCATCCGGTACTCTTCTTCCTGTCTGACCTGAGAATGGACATTAATAACCCCCACAATAAGACGCGGCCCCTCGGTTTCCTCCACCATCACCGCCTTGAGAAGCACGTGCGCCGGAGCATCATTGATGATCAGCCGATAACTCAGGACAAACATGCCGCTCCGGCTGATCTCTGCCATAATGCCTTCCTTGACAAACAACGACAGAAAACGC
>JAEEGL011964940.1_pt1 | contig 12357 bp, 11 predicted proteins | sample 9134231 | NCBI WGS metagenome assembly JAEEGL01 (sample SAMN16246548, study PRJNA631951) | gut metagenome | biome: gut microbiome; feature: rumen; material: fiber-attached | host: Bos | place: Iran: Karaj | collected 2018-10 | reverse complement strand
TGCAAAATGCAAACTCTGTCATGGTTCTGGATATTTTAACTCTATTCAAAGAATACCAGCTATAGAATCAAGTAATTCACCTTATTCTAGTAATAACAGTATTGCTAAACTTCAAATAGGTGTTACTGACCAAAAGAATGAAATATATTATATACAACAACAATATAATCCTAAAGAAAGAGATTTTATAATAAAAGTTACTTGGGATAAAAATGGAAAACCAATAGATGTTGTTAAAGTATTAGAACTAATAAATATTTGGGATACTAGAGGAGACAATGGAAGAACAGAGTTTTTCGCATGTCTTACTAATAATAGAACAGATTTAGTAAGTTCTTTTAATGAAACAATTAAAACACTTCCTCGGCAGGCTATTACTGAACTAGTAAAAGGAGAGAAGTCGATATGGCCAGCATTAATTCAGAACTGAGTAATAATCTAAAAAGATTAACACAAAATATTACCAATAGTTCTTTATATGGTAAAAAAATATATTTACTCGGATCTGCTGAATATGGTCCAGTAAACGAACCTATAAAGATTAAATCTACTGTTGGCTTATATAATAAATTTGGAAAACAAGGCACTTTAATAAATGCCTTCCATGAAATAAAATATACTACTCAAAATAACGATGTTTATCTTGTAAAAACTACAGGAGAACATGCTATTACTTATCTTAATGTAAATGTATTAGAAGAAGAAATAATTTCTAATGCATTTATATTAATGTCCTCAGAAGCTAATGAAATATTTAATGACATTAGAATTCATATAGATACAGAATATCTTGCAATAGAATTTCCTTTAGACTTAAATGTACCTGAACACATACTTACTTATTATTATAAAGATTATCCAACTATAGAATTATTATCTAGTGCTATTAATCTTGACACGAAACATAAACGCAGTTATATAAATGCTAATTATACAGTAGATCCAAGCACAAGAACAGATTGTGCTTTTTATGTATGTAATCCTAATATAGTAAATCTATATGGTGGACAATGTGGATTAAATTATACTAAAAATTTATTATATACAAGTCTTACTAAAACTTATGACATATTAGAATCTAGTTTAATAGACATAATAATACCAGTAGATGCTTTTATAGATGATTTATATCCAGACGATTCAGAAGATGAACAATTTGAATATAATATGAAATATTATCAATCAACCAAAGATTATCTTACTCCAGATACCCTTGGTAATATGCGTTCATATATGAATCAATTAATAGAATTCTGCATTAAACAATTAAACTTTGGACTTGTAACTACTGGTGTCATAGGATTTAATCCTATTAACAGTTATACCACTAATTATTTATATGAATCAGATTACATAGTTGAAATGTTTAAACATTGTCTAGATTATAATCGTCATTTATGTCTAAACGAAGCTTATAGTTTTTTAATATCAGTAGTAGCTGGGGATATCGGATATAATAAAAATACCATAATAGATAATGGTTATCTTGCTTATGGAGCGTTTAATGCTTCTATACAATTAAACACAGGAAATACTAATATAAAAATATCTGATAATCTAAAAATATATAACGAATTTTCAGAAGAAGTATTGGCTTATCTTGCTGAAAATGGAATAGTTACTTTTAGACATAGTCCATTATATGATACCCCTGTTGTATATAATGGTATAACGGCTACATCAAGACCAAAATCTCCATTAAGACTATACTGTAACGTAAGAATGATACAAATGTGTATTTCTTACTTAAATAAATTATTCCAGTATTATATAGGTCTTGATCTTAAATGGTTAATAGAATCAGACAATATGAACCAGAATATTAAGGATATTCTTAGTATTCTTGTATCTAAAAACATAATAAATGACTATAATTTTGAACTTGTACCTGATTATAATAAAGGTAATCTTATAGTTAATCTTGATTTAATTACTAATTTTATGACTGAATCAATAAAAATAAATTCTATTATAAATATAAATCAAGAAGAGGCATAAGTCGTATAAAGGAGGTACTATGGGATATACAAATAGCAAACTAGTGTCTTATGTGAAATTATCTCCTAATAATTCTGGCAATAGAAAATATCCTATAACAAGAATTACCCCTCATTGTGTAGTTGGACAACTATCAGTAGAAACTTTAGGAACTATATTTGAAAAACCTTCAAGAAAAGCTTCTTGTAATTATGGAATAGGTTCTGATGGAAGAATAGGAATGTATTGTGAAGAAAAGAATAGATCATGGTGTTCTTCCAATGCTGATAATGATAATAGAGCAATAACAATAGAATGTGCATCTGATAATACACATCCTTATACTTTTAACAATACTGTATATAATAGATTAATTGACTTGTGTGTTGATATATGTAAACGAAATGGCAAAAATAAATTACTCTGGTTTAATGATAAAAACAAATCGTTGTCTTATAATCCTGCACCTAATGAAATGATAATTACTGTTCATAGATGGTTTTCTAAAAAAGCATGTCCTGGTGATTGGTTAATGAATCATATGAATGATCTAGTTAACAAAGTAAATTCTAGATTGAATCCTAATCAGCAAACACAATCTAATAATACAATTCCTTATTTAGTAAGAATAAAAGAAGATTTGAATGTAAGAAAAGAACCAAATGCTAATTCTCAAATAATGATGGTTCTTAAAAAAGGGTCTGTATATACTATAGTAAAAGAAATAAAAAACAAAAATGGTTCTATTTGGGGAAAATTAAAATCTGGAGTTGGATATATAAATCTTAAGTTTACAGAAGTTAAAAGGTAAATTATATGAGTAATGTGACTAATGAAGATATATACAATAATTATTTTAAAGATTTGAATACTATTCAAGATAATGAGCAAGATAAAAGACTTATTTATACAGAAAAGTCTAATAGCATTCATACTAAAGAAATATCTCCAGGAACTGATCACGAAGTTAGTTATTATAACAAAGCAGATGGTAATATTTCTAATATAGAAGATTTAGTAAATATAATTAAACAATTATGTAATGCTGCTTGGGGAAATGACTGGGGAGAAATGTCACTTGATATTAAAAAAGGTGAAGATAGTTCTAATATTAAACTTCCTCAAATAATAGCTGATATAAATACTAGAGATATCTCAGAAGGTCTAGCTAATCTTAAACCGTTACTTACAGAAGTACAAAAAGAATACGATGAACAAGGAAATGAAACTGGAGATGCTTTTTTAATATATAGACAATGGTTTGATGCCAATATAGAATTTGATATATATGGCAGTAATGTAAAAGAAGCCAGAGAACTTTGTCAAAAGTTTGAAGAACTTATAACTGTATATTCTGGATATCTTAAACGTAAAGGTTTATCAGAGATATTCTTTTTAAGAGAGATATCTCCAAAAAGTTCTCTTAATTTTAGCGAGAATATGCCTATGCGTTGTATATTATATTATGTAAGATTTGAGAACATAACTCCAATAAGGGTTAGCGTAATCAATAGTATCAACACTCAAATAGGTGCTAATCATATAGATACAACAAAAGTTAGAACATTGATCGAGAAATCAAAACAGAGTAATAGTACTTTAGAATTAGACTTTTTTGATGGAGACAATGGTATAACTTATGAATAATTAAAAGGAGGAAAATTAGATGGCTTTAACAAATTTATACTCAAATCTCCCTGGACATCTTGTAGAGTTCAAGGACGGCGGATTACAGTTAACGACATCAACAACAGACACTAGTTCCACTAAGAGTATTCTTATCCTTGGAACTGCTACTGACGGCCCTATAAATGAGCCTGTAAAAATTGATGCTGTTACTGTATCTCAAGTATTTGGTAAAGAAGTTGACGAGAATGGTTATCCAAACGGATCAACACTTACTAAATATGCTAAACAAGCATTCAAAAATGGTTTCGATGATGTTCGTTGTATGAGAGTTACTGGCTCACAGGCTTATACAACTATCTTTGGCGAACAGACTACTGATTATGAAGATGTCAGTCTATTAATTGATGGCTCTTTAGCAGTAGACGGAACTGGCGTTGTTAAGGGTAACAACGAATTTTCATTCTTTGCTACACAGGAAGATGAAAATCCTTATTTCTTACAGAAAGAAACCGGAGTAGATGGTAAGATGATTCTTACATTTGCAGATGGTACAACTCAAGAAGCTGGTCTTGGAATTACTGGAAAGATCAACTACTTTGCATATAGAGGATTTACTCTTCTTCCTAATGTTTATACAGATCTTGCTTCTATCAAACTTATAAGTAATACAATCGACTTCGTTGGTTCTATTCCTGATTCAGTTGGAAGTAACCTTGTAACACATGAAGAAGTTGTTAAACAGGCTGTTGTAACAAATGATGGCACTGATAATATTACAACTGTAACACTTGATCCTATTCAGGATACATCTTCTAACAATTACAAAATCTTTAATGATGTAAATGGTAAAGATTTTGGTGTTGATGGTGAAAAACTTCCTGAAGTTACAGCATCTGGTTTTAAAGTTGTATTCGGTGGTACAGCTCTTGTTGATGGAACAGATTATACAGTATCTGAACCAGCAACAGATGGAACTCGTGTAATCACATTCCATAATGTTACTGATCTTAATAATGGTGATAACGTAACAGTTATTTACTATCCATACAAAGACGATGCTATAGAGAAAACATTTGATCTTACAGGCGAATATGCAGATTCTGTTATCGATGTAAGTGCTTCTGCTAATCTTCTTAATGCTCAACTCGTAAGAGTTACTGTTGGTAATACTTCTTATGATGTAGCAGAAACAGAAAACTTTAATGATATTTTTGAAGTATCTGATGGTCAGCTTAAAGTTAAAGATGTTTCAGCATTCAACGTTAATGACGTTATAAAGGTTGTTTACTCATATCAGAAACCTATTACTTCAGATCTTGAACTGAAAGTTAAATCTCAGTTCGGTGGTTCTTTATATAAAGACGCTACTGTAAAAGTAGAAAAGGTTGAAGAAAATGGCGTTGAGTATACAAACATTATCTTTAAGAGACCTTCAGCTAAGAAGCTTACAAGTGCTAATCCTCCTTACTCTTATTCTTCAAAATATTATAAGACTGTTGACGATCTTATTCTTGCAATGCAGAATGACGCTAACAACTTAAATATGTTTGAACTTGAAATCGTTAAGGGCGAAGGAACAGATTCACTTGATATGCTCCAGGCTACAGCAGAAAAAGCTCTTTCAGATGGCGGTGCAGATGGACTTAAGCCAACTAATGACGAAATGTTCAAAGCACTTTCTGGTGAAAGATATACGATAATGGATGTTGGTTCACCAGTATCCAGTTATTCTACAGAAATAGTTACTGATGATATGATCGGTTTTCTTAAAACTCAAGGTGCTTATCAGATTCTTGAAAACTATAATGTAGATTATATCTACCCAGCAGGCGTATATGCTGATTCTGTACAGAACGTAGATCCACATTCTGACTTCCAAAGAGAACTTGCTCTTGTATGTGCAGTTCTTACATACAGAACAAAGATGACTCATGGATTTATCGATGTTAAACCTAATTCAAATACAACTCTTGTTGGTATTGACGCATATGTTTCTAAGCTTGTAAACAATCATACTAATCTGTATTACATGACAGATAGGAATGGCGATATCGTTTACGATGCTGATGAGAAACCTATGGATATAGGTTGGTACACATCAGTTGTAGTTGGTCCAGAAGTTGTTATGCAGTCTGATACTCTTGGAACATATTATGGATCACCTGCTATTGCATACGCAGGACTTAACTCTGTAATAGCTCCTCAATCAGCTCCTACAAACAAAGCTCTTAGAAACGTAAACGGAATTAAGTTTAAGTTCTCTAACAAGCAAATGGATGCTCTTATAGGAAACAGAATGGTAGTATTCAAACTTAAGGACGAAGGTACTGCATCAGCTTCTTCAACTCCTTACGTTGTTGATGGTGTTACAGCAGGCGCTCCTAACTGTGACTATGCTAGAATGTCAACAGTTAAGATTCTCACTGATGTAGTTGATCAGATCAGAGAAGTTGCTGATCCATTCATTGGAGAACAGAATACTGTAGAACAGAGAAATGCTCTTTCAGCTCTTATCTCTAAGAGACTTGCTAAACTTGTAGAACTCGGAGAAATCCAGAGTTATGAGTTTGAAGTAAGTGCTACTATTCAGCAACAACTTCTTGGAGAAGCACGTATAGCTCTTACAATAATCCCTGCTATGGAATTACGTAAGATTACTACTGTAGTTGCTCTTAGAGCTGCTGAATAATAGAAATAGTTCGTCCCGGTAGGCAGAATTCCTACCGGGAACATCTGATAAAATATAAGGAGGAAAACAGATATGGCAAGTCCAACAATTAGCACTTTAACAAGCTTTTCTGGTGCAGATCTAGTTGCTACTTTTGCTAATAAAGCTATTGGCGAACTTCAGCAAATATCATGGGCTGTACAAAGAGATAAATCCCCTGTATTTACTTGTGGCTCAGCAGATGCTCGTTCTTTTTCAAGAGGAAAACGTGGTATTGCTGGTTCTATGGTATTTGCAGTATTTGATCACGATTCATTAGTAGAAGCATTACAGACTGTATGGCAGGATATAGCTCCTTCAGCAATGTTCACAGCCGCAGCTAATAACGTATTATCTCGTTCAGAAGATTTTACAAATGCTATGGATATGATCAAATGGAATCAGACAGTATCTTATACTGCTGCTGGTCTTTCAGACAAGAACAATCCTGTATATGAATTAAATGGTATATCAAAGAATGATAGAGCTGGTTATGGTTTCTCATTCTCAAATACATCTACTTCTCAAGGAACTGGAAGAGCTGGTGCTTATAGCAATAACATTTCTGCTCAGACAGCAAAAGGTACAAACAACAAACCTACACTTGATTCCAATGGTTTCGTAGATCAGAACGCATGGGATAATAACGCTGCTGATACAATTAATGTTCCAGCAGGCTTCGCTCCTATTAGAGGACAAAACGTTATCTATGCTGATACTCTTCCACCATTTGATGTTACACTTACATTTGGTTCCGAGTATGGTCATACAGCATTCCAGAAGATCTATGATGTTGATATCCTTAATGAAAGCTCAGGTGTATCTGTTGATACAACTATCATGAGCAGACAGTTAACATGGATAGCTAGAAGACTTAGTCCACTTATCCGTGGCGTTTATACTAGAGATTCTAATGGTCTTGTATCTGGTAAGCTTGTAAATGATATTACTAGTGACAATACAATGACAGGCTCAACAGTATAATATAGTAAGCTATCTAATTTAACATAAGTTTTAAAAAGACAGGTTCAGTAAGCTATACGCTACTGGACTTGTCTTTTAGTTTTCTTGTAATAAATATCTCGCTTTGTTATAATTTAAATAGAGATTTTTCGTTTGTTATAAATGGAGAAAGTAATGAGTAGAGGGATTCCTATATCTAAATTTTATAAGTCCTTTTCTGGCACTGACAGTATTGCTTTCTTAATATTTCCAGGAATAATTCCTATTGTAATAGGTTCTTTAACGACAATAAGTTATTCCATGTATCGAAATAAAGTTCCTGTAATAAACATAGGAAGAACAAATATAAATGGTATTACCAGAGGTTCAAGAATATATGCCGGAACAATGGTATTTACTTTAATAAATAAACATTGGCTTAGAGAATTACAGGATCAAGCAGATTATTTAAAAGACTTTCCTACTCTAAAAACAGATGAACTTCCATTATTTGATATTATGATAGTATCAGCAAACGAATATGGAAGTTCATGTTCTATGTTCATATATGGAGTAGATTTTACTGATGAATCTCAAACTTTATCTGTAGAAGATTTATTTACAGAAAATGTATTCAAATTCGTAGCAAGAGAAGTCTCTGTTTTTGACGAAAATATAATACAATCAGATGGTGATATTAATAAAAAAATATCTACTACTATAAATACTGCTCAGATAAATAATTATTATATAGACGAAGTTCCTATTGAGAATACTATATTAAACAATCAAAACGAAATAAAGTCTTTAAATAGAACATTGTATCTTATAACAAATGGAAATCCTTTAATGGGTGATGATGTTGCTACTGTTCAGCAACTTCTTAATCTTGCTAATCCAGATAATCCTATTGCAATTACTTATAGATTCGACAAGATGACTGACGCAGCAGTAAGAGATTTCCAAAATACTCATGGACTTATTGTTAATGGTATTGTAGATAATTCTGTATATACTAAATTGCTTCAAAATACAAAATCTGGTGGCTCTAATGAATATGTCCAGATAATAAATAAATCTGGTGCTTATGTATATAAAAATCCAGATAGTTCTTCTATGATAGTTCAAACGTTACCATATTTGTCTTCTGTTGAAGTATATGATAAAAATGAAGAAGGTTCTGAGAAATTTTATCAGACACAAGAAGGTTATTTATCTTTATATGATGCCTATAATTATCTAGATAATAATGGTTCATATACTTATCAACAATTACAATATGGAGATACTGATCCGCAAGTTACTGTATTACAGAATATATTAGAATCTTTATATCCTAATTACGAATCAGAAAATGGATATTATGGAGAAGAAACAGAAAAATATATAAAGTATTTCCAAGAATCTAATCAATTAACACCAACTGGTGTAGCAGATTATTATACATGGAATGTATTATTCGATTCTTGTGACGATGAATATAATTATAAAAATTATGTACTTAATCATTCTGATTTAACTTTTTCTAAAGACCCTGGTTTATATAGAATAAAAAATCTTGACTATCTTAAAGATTTTACTATATCAGTAAATAACAATAATACTCAACAGGTTAAATATTCAGTTATAAGTGTATATAAAGATGGAACGACTAAAACTGATTCTCAAATACTTACTTTTAAAGACAACAAAGAAACAAGCATAAACGATTTTAGAAATATGTTTAAAGATGATGTAAAACTACTTACTCCTACAGACGTATATTATTTTGTATATCCTTATGGCGGAACTCCATATAAATGGCACTTTGAAGTAAAGAGGTAATTAATTATGGCAGATGCTTCTTATAATTATTCATATACGCCTACTGTAGACCATAGAGAGGCTAATCTATACATAGAAGAATATTATTCAAGCACTGACACTAAAATTTACTTTGATGATGAAGAACAAACTGAAATAGGATACATTTCTTATGAAATACAGGAACAGTTAAAACCAGTATTTGGATATAACTCAAGAACATTTGATGATGTTGTTATAGGAAATCGTATAGTAACTGGTCAATTTACAGTTCCTATCAAAAATAAACAAAAACAAGTATTTACAGTAGAAAGCGATTATAATACTAAACTCACTAATAACACTCAAGATTATAATGCTCAAGAAGAAAACAATTTATTAAATACAGATTGGTTTGGCTCTACTGCTAAAAATATAGAAAGTCATAATAATCAAAATATAGATACTAATTATCTAGTTAAATTAATAGCTCTTGGTTTTGATGTAACTACTAATGCAAGTACAATGCAATATCAAAAAGCTATAAAAGCGTTTCAAGAAAATAATAACACTGGTGTAACAGGAGAGCTTGATACAATTACCAAAAACAAGATAGATGAAGAATTTAATAAAATATCTAAAGAAAGCGTCAATCTTAACGGTGCAACTGGATATGATGATTTTGCCATGACTATAGGTGCTAAAAAACTATCTGGAAATGGAATTATATTAAACACAATTCCTACTGTAAGTGGAAAAGTGTATGAAGTAATGAATGATAAAGGTGAGAAATTTTACGTAAAGGGAATCATATTATGATAGGGTTTTTAGATGAAAATACAACAATTAAAGACCTTACTAATGGAGAATTCTCTAGTTTAAGATATGATGCTACTGGTAATAATTATACTGGAAAACTAGTAGAAGATGTTGTTGGTCTTATAGAAAGAGCTGGAGGAAACGTTCCTAACTCTAGAATTTCCTCTACTGATAGTGTATTTAGAGATACTATATTGTCTTATCAAAAAAAGTTTGGTCTTGCTGAAACCGGAATACTTGATGATGATCTATTACATGATATATATAAAAGAGCTACCGAAACTTCTAACAACGAAATATTTGGAGACAATGAATATGATAGTTATGATAGCTCAGATGAAATATATGATCCTCATTATGATCCGTTCTTTTTAAGTAATAGTGAAAAAATAGCAAGACGAAACCATAAAGATATAGTAATTTCTATAGGAAATGGAGCTAATAAGAAAACAATAAAAGATGTTTTTATGAGAAGCGTTTCTGTTCAAGTTGATACATCTGGTAATCCTATATCTGAAGTATACAGTTTCATAGCTAGAGATATTAAAGAATCTGATGCTCCAGAAGATATAAATAAATACGTAGGAGAACAAACTAATCTTTCTGCTTCTTCTGATATTAAGTATTCTTATGATTCATTGTTTAAAGATCCTTAATGGAGGAAACAATTATGGCAAAAAGAAAAAAAAGTAAATCAAAAATAGAAAAACCAAAACTTGTTCCTAGATTCTTAGCCATGTCAAAGTTAATAGGCTTGTTTATAATGACAGCTATAATTGTAATAGTTGCATATTCATTATATGAAATGCATATGCAACAAAACCTTGATTCACTACCACAATTATTAATATCTGTGTTTGGTCTTGGTGGTGTTTATATAGGTTTCTATTTAACAATGGCTAAATGGGAACATGTAGAAACCGAAAAAACTAAACGTGGAGAAGAATTATTAAAACTTAAAAAGAAACTTAGTTTAATAGATTCTAATCAATGTCTTGAAGAACATATAGAAGAACTTGAACAACAAATTGATGAACTATCTAATAAGGAATTAGAATTAGAAAATGAAGATTGTAACTCTGATTCAACATTTGGATAGAATATGCGAAGAAACAATATTAATGACATGACTATATGTGAGCAATTAGATTTAATTGCTGATACTATGTGTAAACATTATTGTAAACATAGAGATAAACTTAGAGTTGGAAAAATTAAAAAAGAAGACTTAATAAATAATATTTGCAAAAAATGTCCAATGGCAAGAATATAAGGAGAATATATGGCTAACGAATATGATGATCTTATGCAACAAGCAAAAGAAAAACTTGAGTTTCAAAAGAAAGGAACGATATCAGAACCACAAGAAGACATCTATGCATCTTTAAAAGAAGAAGTGGAAGAAGATAATAGTAAACCCGAACTCAATAACAATTATAATAATACAAACAAACCAGATATAAATAACGAAGAAATTGAAAAAGAAGACTATTATATAGACCCAAACGATTCTCCTGTATTTGATGGTGGACCTGGAATATCTAAAGTTCAATTATGGAAAAAACAGTATGGCATAACAAAAGTATTCCATACAAAAGTTCTTGAAAGACATTTCTTATTTAGAACTTTAAATAGATCTGAATATGAACAAATAGCTTCAATGGCTTTGGATTCTTTAACAAACGAAGAACTTATATGTAAAACCTGTGTTTTGTGGCCTTTAAATTACAATTATGATTTTATGAGCAAAGAGGACGCTGGATATCCAAGTACTCTTGCAAAAATCATTATGGAATATTCTGGATTTACTGATGAATATGGAATAGAGGTTTTATAATGATAGACGAAAATAAAATACAATATTATAAAGAACAATATAACGGACATAAAATTATTTATGTCCGTTTTTTAAATAATGACTTTATATTCAGGACATTAACAGTTAAAGAATACGAAGTAATAACAAAATTATATTCTAATGAATTTAAAATAGAAACTGCTATATGTAATCTTGCATGTTTATATCCTGAAGGATATGAATTTTCTGAATGTGAATTTGGCGTACTTCCATCAGTAATTTCTGGATATATCAAAAAAGCTTCTTCGTTTGATGAACCAAAAGATATTTTTATAGAATATGACGAAGCCAAAGCAAATTATAACTTATATCAACAATGTATGGATTTAATAAAAGCATTTATTAAAGATTATACATACGAAGAAATGGAAGAATGGACTTGGCAAAAACTTATGGAAATGACAGTAAGAGCTGAGAACATAGCTAAATTACAAGGATTCGATTATCATCTTGAAAGAGCAGAAAACATAGATGAACTATCTGTAAAACCTAGCATTCATAACGAAGATGATGTTAATAAATTATTGAATAATAAAATAAATCCTTTGATTTATTTTAAAGAAGATATTCAAAAAGAATTAGATATTAATAATAATATTGTTTCAGAACCATTTATTATTGGAAATAACTGGAATAATAAGGA
>JAEEGL011648970.1_pt1 | contig 12357 bp, 7 predicted proteins | sample 9134231 | NCBI WGS metagenome assembly JAEEGL01 (sample SAMN16246548, study PRJNA631951) | gut metagenome | biome: gut microbiome; feature: rumen; material: fiber-attached | host: Bos | place: Iran: Karaj | collected 2018-10 | reverse complement strand
AGCTTCGCTTCTTAGATTCAAGAAAGCTATAGCGGATCACAACGCAAAGGCTCTTTCGAACACAGAACATCCTAAGCCGATATACCGAGAGCCGTCAGCCCTCATTGTTATTTGCGGTAATGCACCTATGGCTTATACGACTGAGAATGGTGTTCATGTAATCCCTATTGGATGTTTGAGAGATTGAAGATACATGAGTTTTTCATAGTCGGGATAAGGAGAGGTTATGAAGACAAAGGTACTGATAATTGTGATGCATCTGATCATGATCATATGCGGACTCGCAACGATAGCGTCATTTGTCTGTTTTCTGGTCTTTCCGAAGACAACAGGAACGGTTACGGCGATCGACGCCTATCCGGATGACACTGTCGTTAAATTCACCTATCTGGTCGATAACGAATCCTATGTAAGAAAGCAGAATTACAGCGGCACTTCAGGGATACGTTTCGGCGATCAGCGCACCATATGGTATTACCCGAAGGATCCGGACCTTAACGTCATGCCCCGGGATTTTGCAGCTTACTACATACTCGCAGCCATTTTCGGCGTAGGCGAGGCAGCATACTTTTTCGGCAGGAGATCCAGAAAGGAATAAAGATGTCAGAAATAAAGAGAATTGAAGTTGACGAATACTGGGCCGATTCCACGATAATCGAAGCGGGAGACTTTGTTTTCATCGGTTACTGTATGGCCAATGAGGGAAAATCGATCCAAGAGCAGATAAACGGTGCGATAGATGTACTCGAATCCCGACTGAAGAAAGTCGGATTAACGCTGGAATCTGTGGTAAAGATGGATTGCCTGTTCAAGGACATAGAGGATCTGAATATCCTCCCTGAAGTCCTGAAAGAAAGATTTGCCGGAAAGTACCCTGCAAGGAAGGCCTTCACGTCTGATTTCATTAGAGAAGGAATAAGATTCCAGATCGATGCAATTGCGTATAAGAAGTAAGAAAAGTTAATTACATATACTTTTGCGCAACATGGCACTAACTGCTCATAAGTGTTTATATCTATGCATCAAGATGGTGTGGAAATTGGTGTAAATTGTAACGACCAAACTCGCAAACCTAATGAAATCAATGGTTTTGTCGTTCAGTGGTTTCATTGTCGGGAGCGCGGGTTTGCATCTGTCAATTTGCGTTGCAAATAAACAGGTCTCCATATACTTTTAACCATAATTGGCCAGGTTTGCCAAAACAACATGTATATCTTTTTAACTCCATGGCTCGTTGTGTCAAAAATGTGGTCAGATTAGTCAAACACTTACTTGATGGAGTCTTACATAATCTAGTAATAGTCTTTACATATTTAAGGAAACAAATGGGATACATAGTTAAAGGTTGGAATATGTATCGGTTTGCATAACGAGTTAATTGTTCTCCAATTTAGTCATGACAGTCTTCAATTTAGTCATTTGGCATCAAATGACCAAATTGGAGAGCATATTCTTTTTCTGTCCCATTATTGGAATTGCAAATAGATATAATTTAACCAAGCAATGAATTATTAATGGAGTATGGATATAACTGAGGAGTAAACATGTCAGATTGCCATAAAATTGGAAGAAATGATCCTTGCCCTTGCGGTAGTGGTATGAAATATAAAAGGTGTTGCTATGGTAAATCTGAAGAAGAGATTATCTTTAGCAGTTTCAAAAAGTTAAGCAAGGAAGCACGGCGCAAATCGTTTTTTAAGGAATGTCTTCATCCGGATAAGTGCAATTGTTCAGAGAAGATCATCAAAGCACATACTATTCAGAGAAACAAAATACTGACAAAGATTGCAGAAAATGGCATAGTGTTAATGCCATGTCCCAAATCCGATTTTTCATTAGAATTAATGCATAAATATGGTTTGGCTGAGGCGACGGTTTTTTCTGGCTTTTGCTCCTATCATGACAAGACAACATTCCAGCCCATAGAAGATAGACTTTTTACAGGAACTGAAGAGCAAGTGTTTTTGTTTACTTATAGAGCATTTGCTTATGAGTATTATCGTAAAAGAGTTGCTAGTTCAGAAATGGGACATTTTGCTTCTTCCAAATATTATGATGCGGTTACAGTTAACGGTAAAAATGGATTTGAGTTATCTACAATGGATTATGAAGCTGAAAAACAGTTCTTTGATGAGGCTCTTCTATCAAAGAATTATGGAATTCTAACAAGTATAGTCTGGGAATTTGAAGGCGAGTCACATTTTGCGGCAACTGGCGGAGAGGCACCGGTATACGATGCGGAAATGAATCAGATACAAGATATGTCTGATCCTAATAAATGTGTGAGACACATATACTATTCTGCTTTTTCCCAAAACGGAAAGACGTATTTCATTATTTCGTGGATAAAGGCTTTTGACGCGGTTTTTAAACGTCATTATAGAAAGCTATTGTCATTATCGTTAAAGGAACGAACGATTTATGTGAATAATACTTTACCGATAACAACAGAGATTATTACTATAAGTCCAAGCTCATGGAAACACATGGAAAAAGAGCAAATAGATTCATTTGGCATGTTGTTTTGGGGGATTGCCGATTATTGTGATGCCATAGGGACACCATATGATAGGCTTCAAGATCCGGGATTTGATCTGTTTTCTATATAGACGCGATGCAACAGCCTAAAAAAGGCGTGTTATAATAAAAGTAATAAATAATTGAGTAATAGAACTCTTAAAGTGCAATCGACGGGAGGTACCCATGGATCATAAGAATTTATATATTGTTGATAATGTTTCTGAGAATCAAACCGTAAAACAGTACTTGAACGAGTGGTGCGATATATCAAAACAGATGGATATTGCTACGGGGTATTTGGAAGTTGGTGGATTACTTGATTTAGATGGTAATTGGCAAAAACTTGAAAAGATAAGAATTATACTTGGAAACGAAGTTACCAATCGTACCAAGAAAGTAATAGATAAAGTAGTTGCTTCAATGATCAATAAGGTTAAGTCCAGTATTGATAGTGAGCAGGAACGCAACGAATTCCTTATTGGAATCCCAGCAATAATCGAAGCCATGAAATCTAGGAAGATTGAATGCCGTGTTTATGACAAAGATAAATTCCATGCCAAAGCATATATTACATACTTCAAGGATGAATATAAAAATCAGCTCAAGGCTGTAATGAATATCCCTGAAGGGTATGCACTTGTTGGTTCAAGTAATTTTACACACGCGGGACTTACCAAAAATATCGAATTGAATGTCCAAGTATCGAATGATGTAGAGGCTTTACAGCAATGGTATGAGGATAGATGGAAAGAAGGCATTGATATTACAGATGCTGTTCTTGAGACTATGGAATTGCATTGTAAAGAGTACAGCCCATATGATGTATATCTACGCTCGATGTATGAGTTCTTTAAAGGCAGGGAGAAGACTATATCTGAGTGGGAAAACAATGAATCCGTTGTTTACAAAGGATTATCGCAATACCAAAGAGATGGATATAACAGTCTTGTTGAGATAGCAAACAGATATTCAGGAGCTTTTCTGTGTGATGGCGTTGGTTTGGGAAAGACATATGTAGGATTAATGCTCATAGAACGCTTTGTCAAGAAAGAACGTAAGAATGTAGTTCTTATGGTGCCGGCAGCAGCAAGAGAGTCTGTATGGGAAACGACAATCAAAAAATACATGCCTGAAATTATGGATGGTTTCTTTCCTTTCAAAATCATCAATCATACCGATTTATTATCTGATAGGAAGGAAACTATTATTAAACAAATTGAGGATCATGCAGAAATTATAATTATTGATGAAGCTCACCACTTCCGTAACAGATCCTCAAATCGTTACCGCAAGCTTTATGAAATAATGGGAAATGGTAGCAAAAAACAGTTGTTTATGCTTACAGCAACACCCATCAATAACAGTTTCTTGGACTTGCAGCATCTTATTGAATTATTCACTCAACGCGAAGAAGGATACTTCTCTGAAGCTCCGTTGGGAATTCATAGTCTTACTGGACATTTCAAAAAAATGGAAAGCAGATTAAAGGAGATTACAGGTGTAGATGTTTCAGATGCAACGGATACGGCTGATGATATATTCCATGGAGATATGTTGGTTAATTCTCTTGTGGTGCAAAGAAGCCGCGCGTATGTTGTGAAGAGCCTTTCAAAGGAAGAAGGAGATAAGGTTTTGTTCTCTGAGCGTCAAGCTCCAATAGTAGCAAATTATTCTCTTGAAAAATCATATGGAAAGTTGATTAAACACTTTATTGATTCCTTTGATCGTGTTGATGAACGAACAGGAAAGAAGCTTCCAATTTTAGCATTGGCAGTATATTCACCGTATGAGGATATGTATTATATAGGCGACAAATCAAAGATTGATGAAATGAAATCCGGTCGCCAACAACAAGTCGTAAATCTGATTAGACAATTATTGCTAAAACGATTTGAAAGCTCTATAGAGGCTTTTGCTGAGACGTGCATAAGAATATATGTTAGGCTGAAGAAGTTTGTTCTAGACTATCAGGAACAGGGTAATCCTAAGCAAATTGAACGTTTGCTGAATAAACAATCAGACATAATATCATTTGCTGAAAAGTTCGTAGCAGATAATATTGCTGAATCTGTTGAAGAATTTGAGGATGATCTTCCTGAGTATGTATGGGATATTGAAGAAAACCTTGATGTGAAAGACTTCGACATACGTGCAATGATAGATGACACCATACTTGATATGGAAGTACTGGCTGAATTTATCCAAGACTTCATGGGATTTGATGCAGAAAATGACGATAAGATTCGTGAACTTGAACGAATACTTAGAGAAGATGAACACATAAAGGATAAGAAAGTTATTATTTTCTCTGAATATCGTGCGACTGCTAAGTATATATTTAGAGAACTACAAAAAGACGGATTCGAGAAAATTGCTGAAATTGATGGCCAGAGCAACGTAAATAGGCATGAACTCATTCAGAGGTTTGCTCCTTACTATAACGATAAGACATCAAGAGACATTGAAGACGAAATTGATATTCTTATTTCTACAGATGTCTTAGCGGAAGGTTTAAACCTTCAGGATGCATCTTGTTTAATTAATTACGATTTGCACTGGAATCCAGTAAGGCTGATGCAAAGAATCGGTCGTGTTGATAGACGTAGAAATCATGAGACTGAGGAAGCTTTGTTAAAGGATCATCCAGAGTATTCTAAAGATAGAGAGAAGGCTTTTTATTGGAATTTCCTTCCTCCGTCTGAACTTGATAAATTGTTGGAATTATATAAAACGGTATCCAAGAAAACACTTCGTATTTCAAAAACATTCGGTATTGAAGGCAAAAAATTGCTTACACCGGATGATGACTTCGAAGCTTTGAAGGAATTTAATTCTCAGTATGAAGGAACGACATCTACAGACGAAGAGATGTCATTGGCCTATCAGGATCTGATGATTGCTAATCCAGAATACGATAAGTTAGTAGAGACTCTTCCAAAGAAAATGTACAGCGGAAGGCTTTCCGTAACAAGAGTTGGAGTGTTTTTCTGTTATGAATTGCCAACCAAGCGTACTGACGGAACGTGGACAGATGGAGATGGATTGTATCGATGGTACCTAATTGATCCCATCACCAATGATATAACAGAAAATGCATACGAGATCTGGAAAGCAATACAATGCGTTCCTACAGAAGCACGATATCTGTCGGTTACAGAAGATCAGTTTATGGAAATCCGCAAAACGATGGAAAAACATATCAAAAACTCATATATGAAAGCTGTTCAAGCACCGCTTGATGTTAAACCACGTCTTGTTACCTGGATGCAGATAAAATAAAGGGGGGATGCGACATGTCATACGATATAAGAAACATTCAAAATATCAATCATCTCATAATGTACTTTTCAAAGGTCTTGAACTGGGACATAGATACGGATTCTTTTGATGATATTGACGATATTTCTTATGACTTTTCAGCATCCGACTTAGGATTAAAGGAGGAGGCCTTTGCCAAGATAAAGTCAATCAAGCAGCTTCCTCCGTTGGTGGATGGTCAGAAGTGGGGAATCTTCTGTATAGAGTTTGATAGTAAGAGGTTTGAGGTAACAGCACTAAGAAAGGTGCTATCTGGCTTGGTACCCAGCAGACGAAACTCTGTTGACCATGCAGTCTGGAGAAAAGAGGACCTTCTCTTTTTGTGCTTTTGGGGAGAAGACAATAATCGTACCATTGGCATAGCACATTTTGAAGATAAACAGGATGGCTTACCACAAATCAAAATGACGTACTGTGCACCTGCTATTGAAGATACTATTCAGATTCAGGATTTTAATCTTAAGATTGGTAATCTTAAGTGGCCTGTTGAAGTCAATAATTTTCAGAAGTGGCATGATGATTGGTCTAAAGCGTTTACGACAAGTTATAAACAGGTTATTCGAGATTCTCAGACTTTAACAATACAGCTTGCTAAGGAAGCAATAGGTATTCGTGATCGAATTCTGGAAACGCTAAAAATTGAAACAGAAGAAGGATATGTTCATCAACTATATAACAAATTCAAAGAAACACTTATTCATGATATGTCTGAAAAGGATTTTGCAGACATGTATGCTCAAACTGTGGTGTATGGATTGTTTTCTGCTCGATGCATGGATGAGACCCAAGAGGACTTCAGTGCGGCTGAGGCGGTTGAATGTTTGCCCAATACAAATCCATTCTTAAAGAGTCTTATGAAAGAATGCCTTGGTGATAGAGAAAACAGTAAGCTTTCATTTGATGAGTTGGAAATAGGAAATGTTGTTGATTTGTTAATGCATACAAATACTGTAGAAATCATCAAGGATTTCAATCGCCAAACTGGAGGCGGAAAAGAAGATCCTGTTATACATTTTTATGAAGAATTCCTTACTGCTTATGATAAAACTCAAAAGGTTCAAAGAGGTGTTTATTATACGCCACAGCCAATCGTAAATTATATGGTTCGCGAAGTCGATCATATTATAAAAGAGGAATTTGGTCTTGAGGATGGCCTTGCATCAACGGAAACGAAAAAAATCAAATATATGCGTCCTCGCAAGAGATCTTCCAATGATTATAATGCTAGAGAAGAAATCGAAGATGTTAAAGATGTTCCAGCCGTTCAAATTCTGGATCCTGCTACTGGAACTGGCACTTTTTTGCGGCAGATTATTTTACAAATTTATGATAACTTCAAAACTAAGCGCCAGAGCCAAGATGATTCTCAGAAAGATTATGAATGGAATGAATATGTTCCAAAACATCTTCTTACCAGATTGAATGCATTCGAACTAATGATGGCACCATATGCAGTAGCACACATGAAGTTAGCCATGGTTTTAAAGGATACCGGATACAAATTCAAGGATAATGGCAGGCTTAATGTTTATTTAGCTAATACTTTAGAAAAACCAGGTAATTCTGACAAACAGATGTCTATGTTTGATGATCCTATTGCATCTGAATCAATTGCTGCAAATGCTTTAAAGAAGAACACTGCTATTAATGTCATTATTGGAAATCCGCCTTATTCTGTAAGTAGTAGTAACAAGGGCGAATACATAGAAAAAATGGTTTCCGAATACAAAAAAGGGTTAAAAGAAAAAAACATTCAACCATTGAGTGATGATTACATAAAATTCATCTGCTATTCGGAAAACCTATTAAGAGATAAAAATCAAGGGATATTAGCGTTTATAACTAATAATTCATACTTGGATGGATTGATTCATTGCAAAATGAGAGAACATCTATTAAGGACCTTTGATAAAATATTTGTTTTAAATTTGCATGGTAATTCTCGAATTAAAGAGGTTTCACCTGATGGCTCTAAAGATGAAAATGTATTTGATATAATGCAGGGTGTTTCTATAGCTATTATGGTAAGAAACTACCATCCAAAGAACACATTTGGTCAAGTGTTTTATGCTGAACTATATGGGAAACGTCAGTCTAAATTTGATGCACTAAATGCTGGAAATATACAATTCAAAGAATTACAAATCGCAGAACCTAATTTCTTCTTTGTTCCTAAGGACTTTTCATTGAGCGAAGAATATAACAAGGGAATACTAATAACGGATTTATTTAACAAAAACACGGTGGGGCTCGTTACTGGAAAGGATGATTGTCTTGCTGCGTTTTCTGAAACTGAATTGTTAAATGGAATTCACACCATAAAATCCAGCGGGTCTGGAGAGGCCTTTTCTAGAATAAAAGATGAAACTATTGATAGTAACAATATAAAGATTTTGTCATTCAGACCGTTTGATAATAGATATACATATTACAAGAACGGAGTTCTTAATAGATCACGATATGATGTCTTACACAACATGATTGATTTAGACAATCTTGCACTTGTTACCGAGCGCAGTATGACCGACCAAGATTCTTACTATCATGGGAGTTTTGTTTCTCGATATTTAGTAGATAAGCATTTAACCGGCGGTGCCAGTTATGCATATCCTCTATACATAGATGGAGGCTATGAAAAGATCAGCAACATTAATGCAAACATTAGAAAAGAAATATGCAATATATTAGAAGAGAATGTTAGTGACTCTGAGATTTTTGCATATTCATATTGCATTCTAAATGCACCAAGTTATCAGAAAAAATACTCGCAATTATTGAAAACTGATTTTCCAAGAATACCACTACCGAAAAAAAGCAATTTTAAAGAACTTGTTTCTCTTGGAGACAAATTATGCACATTACATCTAATGAAGGAATTAATACCCACTGATATTAACTTTCCTATCGATGGCAATGATACTATCGAAAAGATATCATACAAAGATGGTAAGGTGTTTATTAATAGAAACCAGTTCTTTTCTTATGTGGAAGAAGATGTTTGGAATTACTTCATTGGCGCATATCAGCCAGCTCAAAAATGGTTAAAGGACAGAAAGGGTAAAGTATTATCTCGTGAAGAAATAAACCATTATTCAGAAATACTTGCTGTGATTAAGGAGACTATTCATATTATAAGTGAAATTGAATCTGTTACAAAAGATGACTTCTAATATTCTCTGTATATCTGGAGGAATCGCATATGGATCAGATTACTGAGTTTTTAAAGTATCAATATAAACCTGAATGGACTGGCGAAGCAAAAAGAATGAGAGAAGACTTTACCAATACATTCACAACAGAAAGAATATTAAATCTTACGCAAAAAGAATATCATTTTCCGGGTAATAAGAATTCATTCTGTTATCAGATAAAAGAGGAATTAGTATCTTTAGCTTCTATGGGTAATGCTTACCCATCAGTGTTTGGTGCTTATGTTGACTCAACTGGCATCAGAAAACTAAACCCCTCGTTGCAGAGAATGTTCGGGGAAAACTATGATGCAGCCTTACAGTTTCAAAAGAAACAGATTGTTTCTCTAATCAATGCCGGTAAAGACCAGAATTATGCTGCAATAGAAAGATCTCCTATATATCAACAATTGAAGTTTAAGATTCTGTCAGTATATTTCCCTGACCTATACTTCCCGGTTTGTACCAAAATAGCATTAGAAGCCTATTGTAATGTAATGGGGATACACTATGATCCAGATCACTCTATGCTGGATTATGTTTTAAAGCTTAATAAGTGTTCACGTGAACTGTTTCCTTCTGACTGGACTATGTATATGGCCATGTACTTCATGGATTGGCTCTGGAGGGAAAACAAAACCTTTCAAAGGCCAGATAACACAACCATTCTGAAGACAAGTACGAAAGTTTCAACAACTGCCGAAGAGAGAAAAAAGGTTCTCAATCGTGAAACTGAAGATAAATCAAAGCAGTTTAATGCTCTTATTCAATCTGACAGGCAACTTAAAGAAGAAATTAATAAGTATGGTTTAGAAGGAAAAGAACGAGAAGCTGTAGTCAAAGTTAGAGTGAATCAGAGTGCTTTTAGGGATATGCTTCTGAAGAAATACAATAAATGCTGCCTCTGTGGTGTAACCGATCAACATCTTTTAATAGCCAGCCATATTAAGCCATGGAGCGAATGCGAACAGGTCGAACGATTAGATCCTAACAATGGTTTATTGCTCTGCCCTAACCACGATAAGCTTTTCGATGGTGGCTATATCACCTTTGATACCGATATGAATGTTGTTGTATCATCTAGGCTTTCTGAAAGTGATAGGGTGTACATGAATATTTCTGAAGACATGTCTATTGAACCTGACTATAAACGTGAGAAGTATATGAAATATCATAGAGAAGTTGTATTTGATTCGTTTTGAATACAGCTAAAATTCATACTGTCGTAATAGAGGAGCTAGACAGTTAATTATGATTAGCATTAGTCAATGGTGTATTGATAATAATCGAGAGGACTTGTTGCTCGGTTATGATTATGCTGATAATCCGGATCCTGATCGTATAGCAAAAGGCTCTCATGCAGATTTATTATGGGTATGTAAAATGTGCCATGATACATTTATTAGAAAACCCCATAATATCAGCCTGAATACGGAGAACACGTGCCGGACTTGCAGACAATTAGTATTAGCACATAAAAGACATCTTGCAGCTGTAAAAACGCATAATTTTGCTGAAAACTATCCTTGGATAGCTGAAGAATGGGATTATGAAAAGAATTCTGTTGCACCAAACGCGGTAAGTTTCAATGATAACCACAAATATTATTGGATCTGCAAGAGGTGTGGCTGTTCTTTCCAGGCTATAATTATTAATAGAGTCAAGGGTTCTCAATGTCCAAAATGCTCTGCCATTTGGCATACATCTTTTCCTGAACAAGCAGTATATTACTACATTAAAATGGTTTTCAAAGATGCCGTGTTACGCGATAAAAGCATCGGAAGAGAGTTGGATATTTTTATTCCTTCTAAGATGTATGGAATAGAGTATGATGGCATAGCTTGGCATAAAGGAGAAAAACAAAGAAAGAATGATATAGAAAAAGAACAATTGTGTTATGACAAAGGGATTAGGCTTATTCGAATTAGAGAATATGGGTTAAAAGATTTTGATTATTCTGCAACAACCAATGTGTTTTATGTGGAATCCGGACGTGATTCGGATTTGGAATTAGCTATTAACAAGGTGTGCAGTTTGCTTCATTCAGATGCAATTGACATTAATATTCAAAGAGATAGAAACGATATACTCTCGAATTTCATCTCTGCCAAAAGAGATAATGCATTAAGTATTAAGTATCCCAAGCTTGTTGAAGAGTGGGAATATGACAGAAATGCTCCGATTAGACCGGAAGATGTTGACTATGGAAGCGGTTTTATTGCTTGGTGGACTTGTTCAGAGTGTGGTTATGTTTTTCAAACGACTGTAAATGCAAGGACTTGTAAGGGAAGCGGATGTCCCGCATGTTGTAATTTAGTATTGTATAAAGGACATAATGATTTCGTTACATGGTGCAAGTCTAATGAAAAAACAAATCTTCTTAATGAATGGGATTATGAAAAGAATTCTAAAGAGGGTATAGATATAGAAAAGATTATTCATCGAGGAGGAAATGTAAAGGCAAATTGGATATGTCCAAAAGGCCATAAATACAAACAACTTATATATAACAGGACAATCGATAAGGGATGTTATATATGTGCTAGAGAAAGAATGCGTATTGGAAACAGAAAAATAGATATTAACAAATCCCTGCTTGCAACTAATCCGGAACTTAAAAATGAATGGAATTATGAGAAAAACACCCCATTATTACCTGAGTTATTCTATTCTGGCTCTGGAGAGAAGGTTTGGTGGAAGTGTGCCAAAGGACACGAATGGGAGGCAAGAATATCTCATCGTTCTAAAGGCGTTGGTTGTCCTTATTGCACGAACAAGAAGGTGTTAGCTGGGTTTAATGATCTAGCAACAAAAGCTCCGGCACTAGCTAAAGAATGGAATTATGAGAAAAATGTCGGACTTAAAAATGGTAATGGCGAAGATATCTCCACTCCTGATAGGGTAACTGCTGTTTCGAGGCAGAAAGTTTGGTGGAAGTGTTCCCAAGGACACTCATGGCCGGCATTGATTTGTAATAGAGCAAAAGGTACTGGGTGTCCTTATTGTTCAGGTAGAACGAGAGAATGATTTATCATTGCTCAACCTGTTTATTTGCGTCCCTTGGCGCGATTCTTCTGATAGAATTCCAAAGCCCGCTTGATATAATCATTTGCCTTATCAACGGTCATCCCTTTAGGAAGGAACATTCTGATCTCTGAGTAGGGGATATGTATCTTCTCTTTCTGATTCGGCTTTTCCTCTTTCATTATGTTATCAATAGTGGAATTGGTAAGCATACTGTGTGCAGACAGTTTCCGCATTCTTATGGCCTGAGCATGTGACGGCATACAAACCCGGAGAATCGTCTCATCATATACTACCTTCTGTTCTT
>JAEEGL016526533.1_pt1 | contig 12358 bp, 11 predicted proteins | sample 9134231 | NCBI WGS metagenome assembly JAEEGL01 (sample SAMN16246548, study PRJNA631951) | gut metagenome | biome: gut microbiome; feature: rumen; material: fiber-attached | host: Bos | place: Iran: Karaj | collected 2018-10 | reverse complement strand
CTGTTACGCCGCCATAAATGATAGTAGCATCGTAAAGTGAAGCCTGACTTCCTGTCATGCTCGCGCTTGAAGCAGATATAAGCCCATACCTCGTCTGGTATTGCTGAGAAGCTGACACAGTACCAACAACTACAAGCCTATATGGTTTATTGCTATCTGTTACATTATTGCCAAATGTTATTGTTGCGTATCTCGTGCTTGTCACGCTCGTTTTAGTAGTAAGTACCAAATGCCCGTTCTCTGTAGTAACCTCTACACCACTGCCACTCTGGTAAACAGGATATGCCATCGTGTCAACGAGTACACCATTCTCAATAATCCACTCAGCGTTCATAGGCCACCACTGGTCAAGGCTTTTTACCTCTGCATCCCTATACACCCACTGAGTACCGTCATACAGATTAGCCTTGAAAGGATACAGAATCAGGCTACCCCACTGGATTGCGTGGCCATTCGCCTCACCCATCATGATATACACATCACCCTTTTGCAGGAATGTACCATCAGTCCTTGTAGTCGGCGGCGTAGAGTCAACACCACATATTACTTCTTTAAGTTCATATCCAGTGTCACCACTCTCCAGTTTCACCCATACTGTTCCATTAACAGCTTCAGGCTGTACAGTATCGAGAGCAACCACAGGAGTATATTCGCCACTGCCAATGCCGTATCCTCGTGGCCCTTGAGGGCCTGTTGCACCCGTATCCCCTTTAGGGCCTTGAGGCCCCTGAGCACCCGTAGGGCCTTGAATCCCCTGAATACCCTGCGGCCCCTGAGGGCCTGTAGCACCTGTCGCACCAGTCGCACCTGTCGCACCTGTCTCACCCTGTATTCCTTGCGGCCCTTGCTCTCCCTGAGGGCCTTGAATCTGCCCAATACTGACCCACTCAGTTCCATCACTCCAATAATAGGTCTGAGGAGCACTTCCTACACCATAAACCTCGTGCAAATGTTCGCTTGCGGTAGGCAAATCTGATGTAGAAGAGGCCATTCCATCAATATTGAGTCCAGTTCCGGGCGTACCTTGCGGCCCTTGAACACCCTGAGGCCCTCTAAATGCCGCAATACCGTCATAACTGCCGTTTTCCTTGATTTTAATGCCTTGAGAATAAAGAGTAATCATCAAATCATCTCCTTATTTACGATTTTCATCCCAATACATGAGCAAAGCACATAGGAGAAATGCGGTTATCATCCCTGCCGCATATAATTCAAAAGCAGGGATGATAGCCAAGTCAGAAATTAGTTCGTTGAAACTCATATCAGTTGAGTAAATTCAGAAGGGCCTGCAAGTCCGCCGCAGTCAATGTAACACCATTAACCCCACCGAGCGTTATACTGCCTGCAAGGGTTTCATTGCCATTCCAGTCAAGAGTCCTTGCATTAGAACGTGCATTTGCGCTTGCGCCATTGCCTACGATTTCGATATATTCTCCGTGCTGATTCGTTGCATTTGAGGACGGGTCTTCTTCATTGTAACAACCAAATACAAACTGTGTTGCATTTTTGGCTATTGTGTACTCACCGTCAGTTCTTGCCCAGTTACCAGTACACGAGGTTTGTCTACCGCCTGAAAAAGAGCCTTGCCCACCTGCTGTTGTCTTGTAGCCCTCTGCGTGTGAATTTACACCACTTGCAGTATTCATGTACCCAAGTGCAACAGACGCTTGTGCAGTAGCATTGCATAGCTGTCCGATTGCAGTGCAAATACCACCAGTCGCAGTATTGGAGTCTCCTATTGCTACGTTGACAGTACCACCACCAGTCCTACCAGTGGTATTACCGTAACCAATAGCAAGGTCGTAGGTTCTATTGCATACGTTGTTCCTACCTTCAGCAAATACCATGTTAGCAGACACTGTATTGCCACGCCCAAAACAAACATCACGAGTGCCAGTAACAGTATTATCTGTACCCGCAACAAATGACCAGTCTCCAGTGACAGAATTGCCCTCACCGAAAGCTGTTGAGTAATTACCGCTTGCCGTGTTCCCTGTGAGGTCATTACCAACGAGCGCAGTGTCAACAGAGCCTACAGCAATAGGAGGCATATCCCCCTCAGTGAGCACATTAACACCAACCTCATCAGTATCAACCCAAATCATATTGGTAGTACTGGAAGGCTGTTCACTCTGCACGAGCACATAATCCGTAGGAGCATCAGCACCCGCAGGCCCCTGAGGGCCAGTCGCACCAGTCGCACCAGTTTCACCCTGAATACCCTGAGGTCCTACAGGGCCTTGAGGTCCTACAGGGCCTTGAGGTCCTTGCGGCCCTGCGAACTCCCCTGCCTCTGCTCTTTCAGCGATATTCACTGCAATAGCAAGAGCCTCTTCCGCAGTATCTTTAGCCTCATTCGCAATCCCCGTAATCTGGTCAACATTGCTCTGAGGAATATCAGGCATGTACCCACCCGCTGTGCCAGTGCTCTTAATCTCAAAGGTTTTAACCTCAGTAGTGAGTCTCCAAAGCTGTTCATCTTGGTCATTCCTGACACTACTGCTGAACCAGATTTCCCAGACACCTGCATTAAGGTTAATACCGCTTGCACTGCTTACCCTGAAATCCTCATTGAGAATCCAGTCACCGCCGATTGTAGGGTCATCCTGTCTATGGATATGCACCCATTTAGACACGAAACTCCACTCCCCTACTGTCCACTCTCTGCTGAAATTAGCTTCAAGATTGAAGTAATTATAGGTCAAGTCTGCCATCAGTGGAGTGATGACAGTAAGGCTCTGCCCTCTGATGATACATTTGATTATATTCACATTCACACCCCCATGTACGGAGTATACAGATTGATGAACAAGTCTTTCAGACTGTCGATAACCTGCGTATCAACATTGATAAGTGCTTTCCTGTACTCAAGGATAATCTTAGGTTTGCTCCCTGCATACATTTTGCCCTTAACCTTTTCGGTGTAATTCCTGTGACCAGATTCGTTCTTATTGGTATCAAAAGTACCCTCAGTATCACTCTTCCCTGCCGAGTGTCCAGTCCTCGTATCACTGCTCTTGTCACTCGTACTACTCTCATTTGTCACCCTCTGAGCACTCGACATATATGTATCATTTAGAAGACCAGTCAACTGTCCCTGAGGCGTGTCACTCATTCTGTTGATGTCCTCTTTCTCGCCAGTGCTCGTGCTTTCGCTTGTGCCAATATTGGAGTTATCTGCTGTTGACTGCGTGTTCTGAGTGCTCCTTGTGTTCTCATTGCCAGTCCTGCCAGTCATCTCCTGAAACACTCGTTCGTAGTCAACATCGTCCAGAATATCAACAAGGTAATCGAATGACTGATAAACCTTGTTGAAATAAGGCATGATTTCATTCATCCTTGCATCAAGCCTAATCTGCCACTCAGTGAAGTCCTCACAGCAAATCTGCCTGTACAGGTAATGCTTGATAATCTTGGCCTCAAGTGCCTCTCTGTAAGACTCAGCAAAAAGAGGAAACTGGAAATTAAAGATTTCATTTGTTGCCTGATGGATAATCTCCTGCAGTGTGTATCCGTCTTCCGTGCTGAGTCCAGTTACCTGAAAGCAGAGTTCTTTGAGGGTTTTAGGCTGAGTGATGCCCATCATTTCTCTGGCCCTGTCAAACCAGTCGTTTTCCAGATAATCAGACATTTCCTTCACTCTCCTCTACCTGTTCCATTGTCTCGCCAATGATTTTACTCTGGTATGCCAGAATATCCTCACGGTAGTCAACCTCGATATTCAGCCCGAACAGCTTGTTAATCTGGTCGCAAGCCTGTCTGCGCATTTCCAGAGGGCTGTTCCTGCTTGCAAGTACGCCGCCCATATTCCTCTGCACTTCATCCGTGATAAGACGCTCTTTCTTAGTCACGTTAACATTAGATACACCGAGGTAAGACATGGCATCGTTCCATACCTGCACCCTGAGTTCTTCAATCTGGTCAGCAGTGAACGGAGCGTCAGTCTTGAACACAGTAAGGCTGTTAGGGTTAAGCCCTTTATTGGCAAGCATAAGCGGCACGTTGCCCATGTAGCTTGTCATCACGTTTTCCCACGTTGCTTTCTCGTTATCATCTGCCAGAATGAGGATAGGAGTTTTCTGTGCTCTGACATTGACATCCTCAGTCCTCTGGTAATCTGCCAGACGAGTGTCAAACATCTCAATAGCCCAAAGAGGAATACCGTGCATGTAATTGTGGTAGATGATAACGCTATTGCTCTCGTCAGCATGGAACTGGTATCCATTGCTTGCATAGGCCACCCTGAGTTTGGGAATGTTGTGCGTATCAAGAGTACCGCCAATCATGCAAGGCAGAGCGTCATATCTGTCGAGAACATCATCGTAGAAGAACAGGCACATGCCATGTCTGTATATAGACAGTTCAAGCCATCTCTGGTCAACAGTGTCAGGGAGGTTTTTCCACTCAAAGATAGACATGGCAATGTTAGAAAGTCTCATGAAGTAGTAGTCGAAAGTCCTGACATTCTGCAACATGGAGATAGCAGGGTCAGTCATACCACCGAGCATTGTTCTGCGCTTTCCCATATGTTCACCCCCTTATACAATAGGATTATTCTGAGTATAATCGAACATCGTATTGGGATTATGCCAGAAAGTTACGCCTTTATCATAGATTGCTCTTATCTTGTCATCGGCCTCAGCAGGGACATTACCACTGATTGTACATCCAACAGTCTTAACATAGTTCCAGTTCTGTCTTCCTGTGACATTCGGCGTCTTAACCATGTGCGTTTTATAGCCAAAGCACGAGAAATAATTGTCAATTATCTGTGCATATTCAGGTTTTAGCCGCATGTAATAAACTTTATAACAGTCAGTATTGGTAACATGAATGATACCTGCATTTTCAGCTTTAGTAGCTATTGTGCTTGGTAGTGCCTGATGGCCTTTGTATGCCGCAAGCTGATTGCCCACATCATCACTCAAGGAAGATATGGAGTGTATAGCTGAACTTGGATTTCCTGACAAGAGTCCTGCACCAAGGCTTAGTCCACCTGAGAGAGTCTTGAGAAGAGAAGAACCACCACCAGAGCCGCTTATGCCGAGTAGATTAGTAGCTACTTCACTCCCAAAATTCAGCAGTTTATTGCCCATATTGGCAAGGGCATTATTTCCAGAGAAAAACTGCTTTGGTGTACCAGATGATGCGGCCTCTTCCCCTGCCAATGCTACAGGCATTGAGAACTTATTCTGTGCCCACCATGCCATGAAAGCATCTGAGGCAGTACCGCATGTAGGATAAGACTTGCAAGATACAGTGTATTCAGGGTTTATACGGATTGTTTTGTCACCATTACTTGCTGTGGTGTCTGTCTGGCACTCGTAATATTTAGGAGAAACCATAGTTTCGACATACGGGAAAAGCGTAAGAGCACCATCAAATTCAATGTGATTGCTTATATTTCTGAAATTCTCGTATTTAAGTTTAAGGGTATTACCGTCAGGAGATTCCAGAATGATGTAGTTATACGGAGAAGTCAGGAGTTTTTTGTTTTTTGCAGAATACTGAATGAGTCCACCAGTTTCGGGGTTATAGCACTTAAACGGCCCTACACCTACACTCTGGTCTTTAGTGAGTGTGAAAGTTACTCCTCTGAATGTGCCATTAGCACCAGAGTTAGGAGTAACACCAGAGTCATGCCACTCTGATGGGAACATGAAAATTCCCATAATAGGGTCAATATTACCTGTCGCACCACTAACAAAACTGTTAAGTACATTGGTAAGCGAGATAGTAGAACCTGCAATTGTTGACCAAAGCCCATGATAAACGCCGCCTATAATCGAATTACCTGCACTCCCGTCTGGTGCTTGTGTTGCTACAACAAGATAGTAGCTGTTCATCAGAGTGATATTACCCTGCGTGTCAACAGTGTAGGAGAACCACTTACCAAGCTGTTCCATGTCCTGACAGATTAAGTCACCAGTATCAAGGCCCTCGTCAACAAGATTCTTGCCAAGCGTATCGTCATTAGTGTGCTCTCTTTCCACAAAGCATGGATTTACAGTATAGTCGAACATCCATGTTTGCAGAACATCAATAGAATAGGCAATCTCTGTAACAGCGTCACTGATATAGTTCATGTCAGTGATAAAGGCGTAGAATAGTTTATTCTCGTGTGTTCCACCACCAGTGTAGTTCCTGTTCTGGAATCTGAGGTAGTTTACTTGGTCAAGCAAGTCCATTCCAAGCTGAAGTCTGATTACTCCCCTGTTGTGCCTCTGGTAAGACAGGTTAGTAAACTGTGCTGTCTGGACTACCTTGTTAGCAAAGTATGAAGTCTGAGTGATATATGAAGTAAAGGTAAGCGTGTGCTGATAGTCTGGTGTAAGAGGCACATTCGCCATCAGTTCTACTGTTGAGTTAAAAGGTGATGCCATCATTATCCCCCTTTCATAAAATTAGGGAGTGAGAAATATCCCACTCCCTATAGCTTGTCACTTATCAGGATGCGGCAACAGTGACATTCACAGAGGAAGTCTTAGCAGGCACAGCGACAGAGGTAGCAGTGACAGTCCACTTGCCAGTGCAGTCAGCAGAGAACGTGACGTTGCCGAACTCATCGACAGTAGCAGTGCCAGTCTGACCAGTCTGACCAGTGGTTTTAGCTACGCTCCAAGCAACACCCTTATTCAGGAAGGCACTCGCACCAGTCCAAGTGCTGACAGTGTACAGGGAACGAGTCACATTACCACCAGTGGTGATAGAGGTAGCACCAGAAGCAGTGATGGAAGTGAGAGCGTCAGCAGTGGAAGTGTACATAAGCACGTTCACGAACGGAGATGCAGAGTAGATTCTCCACACATGGTAGAACTCATTCCAGTAGAGACCGTCACCATTGTAGTTCTCAGTGAACTGGTTCAGGACATCGTAGACTTGGAAGAAATTCTTGTCCATCGTCATGGCAGTGATAGTGGCGAGAGCGCTGAGGTCATTAGCAGAGAACTTGTTGCTCTGATAATAATCATCGTTCGCAAGCAGTTCATCCAGTCTGCTGATTTCAGAAGCATTGAAGCTGAACGAATCAACAGAGACATGTCTGCCAAGCCAGTTTGCCCTGTCCATGTTAAAGGCTTTCGCCATGACATCGACATCAGTGATGGCATCGAAGTCAGCAGTGGTGATAACATACACATCGTTGTTCTCCACAAAGGTGCGGTTTCCTGCGATAGTGTAGTTATTGGACATGAAACCGAACTTGGTATGAGATGCTTTCATGCTGATGATTGCGGCAGTAGCAGTGGTACTGTCAGTAACAGCAGTGATAGCATTGTGAGGCATAGCACCCTCAAGAGCCAGACGAGCAATGACATACTTCATCATGATAAACTCGTCATAGTTTGCCGCACTGTACAGGGAGTTGACAATGCGGGAAATGAGGTCGGTGACACCTTCCATGGAAACGAAAGCCTGACGAAGCTGTTCCTGACTGATGGTCACAGGATATTTCGTCTGGAGATTCATAGCATGGAACATGGTGCGGACATCAGGCTTATTCCGTCTGAACACCGTCTGCCATGCGTTCTCAGGGTCAAAGGGCTGAGCCTCTGCGATGTCAACAAAGATTTCCTCAATGGTTTCACCCATAGCGAGGACACCTTTCTTAGCAAAGGCCCAAGGATTGGAGTACATACGGGAAGTGATGACAACACGAGCAATGCGGTTTACGAGCGCATTGATAAACTCGTTCATCCGAGGCTGAAACGAAGTGATGGCCTGACCAACCGCACGGATGGATTCAGTGGTTTCAGCGGCTTTGGGAACAGCATTGTAATACTCTGCGCTTGCGTTATTCCTGATGGCGTTGATGATGCCAACGCTACGAGCGTTGAGGGTTCTAACAACAGGCATGTTAGGCATAGATTTCACTCTCCTTATTCAAATAAATCATCGTACTGAGCAGGATTAGAGGGTTCTCCACCTGCTACATCTTTCATGGGGTCATCTCGTGAATTATCATTCATGAGACTCGTGTCAGGCTTATTGGAGAAGAAGGTATCTCTGTACCGCTTTCTCCAGTTTGTATCCTGCTCACTCATTAAACGCTCATGTTCTTCCTTGCTAATGCTGTTTTCGTCTTTTCTGTTGTCGTAGGTTTCAAGTGCATCTTGGATAAAGTTTAACGCTTCATCATCTGTCCTATCTCCAATCAGAGCCTGCATCCTGCTCTGTAGGACTTCTCTGCTTTCAAAAACTGGCATTGTGTTCACCACTTTCTATAGTATGGTTTAATCATCATCCATAATGGCATTTTACCTCTTGTGGACGGTGTAGGGCCGGGAGGGGTTGGTGGAGTACCTGAAAGGATTTGATACGCCTCATTTGCTGACTGTACTCGTGTTGTATAGTTTGGTACGGCAGGCCCTTCAAATGCACCAAGAAAAGCTATAGTAGCTGATTCAATATCGTTGATTAGCTTAAACTGTTCTAATGTAAGAGTAGAGCCATTCCCGTATGTGGAGAGGATATTGTTTACCTTTGCTCTTAGCGTAGGGTTTGCAGGCCAGTAAGAACGCCAGATTGTACCAACCCATTTATGCAGATAATCTGTCATAAAGACATTCATCTGGCATATAGCGTCTGTAACCAACGCACCCTGTGTTATTGTGGATGTCGAAAGATTGGGGGCATAATACGGAAGAGATGAGCACACATCAATGTATCTGTCTGTGTAATTAGGCGGGTCAGACGCAGTGTACTGAAACAAACCGTAACCACCACTGTATATACTGACGGTATCGCTTTGCCATCTCCACACGTTTAGTGCTGACTCATTGTACACATTACCAATGATACCACTCTGTGCCTCGATTGTGTACCCGTTGCTTTGAAGCATGTAGTGCATTTCCCAGATATTCTCTGTGCCCTCTGTCGATGACATGAGGTAGCCCCCGCTTGGTTTAGCATGCCATGCCATAGCTATTCATCCTCTGGTTTGTATTCTCCGAATACCTTGCTGAGTAATTTGCTGATTGATGGAGAAATTGCCGCAAGATTCTCAACTATGCTCCCTGTCTCCATTAGCGCAATATACACGCAAATTGTTGATACGATTGGGATGCTGATTGAGATGCCAATGATAGGGAAACACATTTCGCATACCACGCCAAAAACGATACACAAAATCTCGCCTAACTTGTGGTATAGTCCTTCACGCATCTTTATGCTCTTGAATCCTGAATTGATTAGGGCTTTCACAATACCAACCAGAACGTCAATGACAATGAAAATCAGCGTTACGAGGACGAGTTTAATAGGAACTGCGTATGATGTCAAAGGTAGCACCATCTTCCACCCCCTTTCTACCACTTATTATAACAGATTTTGCTTGACAAGTCAATAAGAAAGTGATAGAATATGGTAGAGGGAGCGTGAACATTATGACCGAGAACACCAGTAAACCTTCGTACTACGATGGTACAAAACTGCTGTCACTCATGGACTTAAACGGAAACAAACCAGAGATATATCTGTGTACAACAAACAGGACAGCAGGTAAAACAACATTCTTTGGCAGAATGCTGGTAAGAAACTTTCTTAAAAACAATAAAAAGTTCTGCCTCATTTACAGGTTCAGTTATGAACTGAAAGGATGCGCAGACAAGTTTTTCAAAGACATTGGGTCTCTGTTCTTTCCTTATTATATAATGGTAGAGAAATCAATGTCGAAAGGTGCGTATTACGAACTTTTTCTTCAAGGGCCTACATGGGATGAGCCTCGCTCATGCGGTTATGCAATATCCCTAAACCAAGCAGACCAGATTAAGAAACTGTCTCATCTGCTGAGTGATACATCCTGTATGCTTTTTGACGAGTTCCAGTCTGAGACTAACCACTACTGTACAGATGAGGTACAGAAACTTATCTCTATCCACACTTCAATATCTCGTGGTCAGGGAGAACAAGTTAGGTATGTGCCAGTATACATGCTGTCAAATGCTGTCACTATCATAAACCCATACTACGTTGCGATGGGAATATCTATACGCCTGAATCCTAAAACCAAATTCCTAAAAGGTGATGGATGGGTTCTGGAGCAGGGTTATGTGGATTCTGCTTCTCAGGCACAGCGTAGCAGTGGTTTTAACCGTGCTTTTGTGAGTGAAAAGTATGTGGAATATTCTGCTTCTAATGTTTATCTTAATGATAACTCCGCTTTTGTGGAAAAAATAAGCGGCCAGAGTCGTTACCTTGCCACCATCAAATATAAAGGTAGGGATTACGCTATAAGGGAATATGACAACGAGGGTATTATCTACTGTGATGACAGAGCAGATACGTCATTCCCTTACAAGCTTACTGTAACGACTGATGACCATGACATAAACTACGTTATGCTCAGGAGAAATGATGGTTTCCTGATGCAATTGAGATGGTACTTTGAAAAGGGCTGTTTCCGTTTCCGTGATTTACGTTGTAAGGAAGCAATCCTAACAGCCCTTTCATATTAAGGTATCTGCGTTCGCCTTGTGATTTGTACGCCCTGAGGAAGCTCACGTTGATTCGTGCTCACGGTGTTGTCGGATTACGCTCCCCGCTTATCACATACGAACGTGTTAGATATATGAATCCCCTGCCCAATCTGGACAGGGGATTTGTTTTATATATCCAGTATTTCGCCAATGACAACCTCGTCAATAGTGTCCTTGGTATTGCGTAGTTTCCACCAGAGTTTGCGCTTTTTCTTGTGCGCTTCATCCTGAGGTTTCTTGTGCTTACCTTTGAATGGTTCTGATACAACAGCGTACCTGTTTGTCATTCTGTTGGTGATTGTTACACTGCCATCGTAGTGACTGTCGTTTACCATTTGCTGTGACATTTGTCTTCTCCTCTCATATATGGTCAATGTAGGTGCTCGTTTCATCGGAGATGTGAAGCAAAAAGGCCAGAGAGTTATTCTCGTATACAGGGCCAACATTCTCCTGCATGATTTTGCTCTCCTGATAAACTCCCATGTGAGTGTTTATAGCCGCCGCTTCATCATCAGTCAGTTTTAGGTACTTTGAGATGAGATACACGGACTTTGCTCCGTGACCACCGAACTTAAAGTCCTCATCTACCATGTAGGAATCAACCTGTTTCCAGATGTAGAATCCACCACTGTCCTGTTTGATATACTCAACCTTGTCTTTGAGGTCTTCTTTGTCATAAGACTTCACGTTACGAACTGTCTTTTTGTACATCCCTATCTTGCACACATCGTGAAGAAGTGCGGCAATAGTAATGGAGTCCTCAGGGATGTTAGGGTCAATGTTGAACCTGAGGTTAATAGCCCTGCGATACACATTGACAGAGTGTTCAAGAAGACCACCGAAATGTGCACCGTGAAACTTTGTGGAGGCAGGAGCGGTATAAAAGTCTGTGGTTTCCAACCATGCCACAATATCCTTTGTGTGCCTGTCATAATCATGCCAGAGCAGTCTGTCGATAAAATACTGCTTCAAAACGGAATGTGCTGTGTCGCTCATCAGATTCTCCTATCTCAGCATATATGTTGTTTCAGTCAGCACCGTGCCACCCCGTATACGTTTTGGCATCAGTTTCCCGGGGATACAGAGTCCAATGTCAAAATCCTTTAGACTCTTTCTTCCCTCTAATAGATACATGTCAGCGTCAGTCTTGTCTGGTTTTTCTGCTATCTCTTTCAATTCTTTCTTAGTGATTATAAGTGACTTTACAAAGAGGTCTTTGCAGATGTCTGGCATACCTGCACATTTGACTTGATAATAAGGTTGTATTTCTTTGCCGTCTTCGTGTGTTACATGCTCTATGTATGTCTTCTGTCTGGTGAATATTGCGGTATCCCATTGTGACTCAAGTTTCCAACAACAAAAGTCGGTTGGATGCACTGTTATTCCCTGTATTTCATCTGGCATTAAATCACAGTGGATTGAATCTGTATCAGCGTAAATGAACCCACGTTTATTCACTCCGTGATAGTTAGCCTGTGCCGCACGAATTGTAAAGTTTCTTGCGTAACTTGTTATAGCACTTCCTACAGGGATATAGCCCGGAGTTTTGTTGTCTTCTTCTATCGTCATAAATCCAATGGCCTTATCGTCACGAATGTATGCGTACTTGAAAGAACTGTTTGTGTTTGAGGCCATCTTACCGTAGAGATTATTCAGGAATAGCTTCGCAAGTTCTCTGATAGCACCAGTGCTCGTTATCTTGATTTGTTTGTAGTGGTCAATGTACTTATCAAATATTCCTATCTGAGTGTCGAACCAACATCCGTCAAGAATCTCAAAGTCTTTAACATCGTAGTGTTCAAGAAAGAGGTAATAATCAGTCATTGTGAGAGTGAGTATTACTGTCGAGGGTTTCAGGCTACCGTCATAATCTTTGAAGTATG
>JAEEGL016017553.1_pt1 | contig 12358 bp, 10 predicted proteins | sample 9134231 | NCBI WGS metagenome assembly JAEEGL01 (sample SAMN16246548, study PRJNA631951) | gut metagenome | biome: gut microbiome; feature: rumen; material: fiber-attached | host: Bos | place: Iran: Karaj | collected 2018-10 | reverse complement strand
GCTAAAAAGCATTCCCCATACAATCGTGACGGCTTTGTTGCACATGGCGATTGGAAGCCTAACCTTTTTTAGCACTTGCTGCCACAAAATCGCGTAAAGGCCCAAAACGCCCACAATCGCCGCGTAAAAGCAACACCATTTGAACGAAAAGGCGTCGTATCGCGCGGCGTACTTTCCAAGCACCGTGTACAGCGAGTAGATTAAAAAACCGATGTGCATCAAAAGATAAGCCATACCCCTTTATAGCATAAATTTATGTTTTTTTCTATAGCAAAAACAATTCAAATGCTATATAATTGCCATTATGATACATTTTAACGTACCGCCGGTGACCGGCAATGAAGTAAAATACATTCAGGAAGCAATCGCCGCGCATAAGATTTGCGGAGACGGAGCCTTTACAAAAAAATGCCACGCGTGGCTGGAGGAACAGCTGGGCGGAAAAAGCCGCGTTTTGCTTACCACTAGCGGAACCACCGCGCTAGAGATGGCCGCGCTTTTGTGCGACATCGCTCCCGGCGACGAAGTGATTATGCCCTCCTTTACCTTCTGCTCCACCGCCGACGCTTTTGTGCAGCGCGGAGCCAAAATCGTATTTGTTGACGTCCGCGCGGACACAATGAACATCGACGAGAGCAAAATCGAGCGCGCCATTACCGGCAAGACCAAGGCGATTTGCGTTGTCCACTACGCCGGAGTCGCTTGCGAAATGGACGCGATTATCGACATTGCCAGCCGCCACAACCTTAAAGTTGTTGAGGACGCGGCGCAGGCGATTTGCTCCACCTATAAAGGAAAGCCGCTTGGAACCATAGGCGACTACGGCTGCTTTTCGTTCCACGAGACAAAGAACTTTAGCATGGGCGAAGGCGGAGCCTTTGTAGTGAACACAAACAACGACGACTTTGAGCGCGCCGAAATCATACGCGAAAAGGGCACCGACCGAAGCCGCTTTATTCGCGGCCAAATCGACAAATACACATGGCGCGACTACGGCTCAAGCTACCTTCCAAGCGACATGAACGCGGCCTACCTTTGGGCCCAGCTGGAAAAAGCAGACGACATCCAAAACTGGCGAATGAAAGTATGGAACAAGTACAAGGACGCCTTTGCCGGCTTGGAAAAGGCCGGAAAGTTGCGCCTGCCTGTAATCCCCGCCGACTGCCAGCACAACGCGCACATGTTCTACATAATCACAAAAAGCTTGGAGGAGCGCACGGCCTTTATCGCTCGGCTAAAAGAAAACGACATTCTCGCGGTCTTCCACTACATACCGCTCCATTCCGCTCCGGCGGGCCTTAAGTTTGGCCGCTTTGACGGAACGGATGAGGTTACAACAGCTTATTCCGAGCGCTTGGTACGACTTCCCCTCTACTACGGACTTACGGACGCCGACCAGCAAAAAGTCATCGACACTGTCTTGGAGTTTTACAAATGACGGCAAAAAGCAAGCAAAAAGAAATCAGCGTTGTGATTCCCGTCTACAACAGCCACGAGTGCGTCGCGGAGCTTAGCCGCCAAATAAAAGACGCGATGGCAAAGGCAAAGATTTCTTACGAGCAAATCATGGTAAACGACTGCTCGCGCGACTCCAGCTGGGATGAGATAAAAAAGGAGGCCGCGAAGAATCCAAACCTTTTGGGAATAAACTTGCGCAAAAACGGCGGCCAAGACAGCGCGATTTTAGCCGGCTTAAACTACGCTAGCGGAAAATGGATCGTCATAATGGACGACGACCTGCAGCACTCCCCTTACGACATACCAAAACTTTACGCAGAGGCGCAAAAAGGCTATGACGTTGTCTACGCGAACTTTGAGGCAAAAAAGCAAAAGCTATGGAAAAACCTAGGCTCTTGGTTCAACGGAAAAATCAGCGAAATCGCGATTCAAAAGCCAAGCGAAATATACCTGTCTCCATTTAAAATAGTAAGCCAAGGCGTCGTCCAAGAGATGGTAAAATTTGACAACCTTTTTCCTTACATCGACGGCCTAATCTTCCAAGTGACGCGAAACATCACGCAAATCGACATAGAGCACCACAAGCGCGAGTTTGGAAAGTCCAACTACAACTTGATAAAGTCTATCAAAGTCTTTTTGCGAATGCTTTTTGGCTTTTCCACAATGCCGCTTAACCTTGCGTCCTACACAGGCTTTTTTAGCGCCCTTGTAGGCCTAGCCCTTGCCATAAAGTACGCGGTGGAGTATTTTAAAGGCCAAGCCGACGTTACAGGTTGGACAACGCTTGTAATCCTTGTGCTGATTTTAGGCGGCATCGTCCTTGTGTCCCTTGGAATCATAGGAAAGTACTTGGGCCAAGTCTACCTTACAGTCAACAAGCAGCCCAAGTTTGTGGTCAGGGAAACGGTAGAAGGAAAAGGAAAGTAAAAATGGGCGAACTAAAAAAAATCACATTCATTACCGCTCACAACTGGCAATCAAAGAGGTTGGGCGGATTCCATAAATTTGCCGAAGCCGCTTGCGAAAACGGAATAGAAACAGTTTTTTTTAGTTTTCCCCGGCCCTACTACGCGCTATTTATGAAGAGCGAGCTTTTTAACAAAAAAGCGATAAAAAGTTTGCAAAAAGGCATAGATTATACAGTCGGAAAATCAATTCTCCACAACATTACATATGTTACATTAAGGCTTCCTAATTTTTTCGGCAAGTTTCTTGGCGACAGCATAATGAACAAGCTGCTATGCTTTTCGTTTGTTCCATTTAAGAAGTTTGCAAAAAAATGGCTGGACGGAACAGACATTTTTGTTTTTGAAAGCGCGGACGGAATCGCCTTTATTGACAAGCTAAAAAAAATGTACCCAAACTCAAAGTTCGTGTACAGGCCAAGCGATGTAATCATGTACGACGGCTCTTTGCCCAGATTTGCAAATCTTGAACGAAACGTCCTTGTAAAAGCCGACTTGTCAGTTTTTGTCCACCCCGGATATGAAGGATTTTACAGCGCAAGAGTGCCGGATTTTTACAATAAAGTCAAGTTTGTAACAATCTCAAACGGAGTGGACATCGAGCCGTTTGAACAAAAATATCCAGCGCCAGCCCCGTTGCAAAAAAGCAACACGGCCTTATATATTGGCGCGTGGCCGGTGGATTGGAATCTCATTTTCAATTGCTCCGTAAAGCTTCCGGACTACAACTTTGTGATTGTATGCCCCAACAAACCGTCCAACGACATATTGGCAAAACTATCGGAATACAAAAATGTTGAATACATTCCAGGAATCATGCCAAACGAAATTCCGCAATGGATGACAAACTGCGATGTCTTTATCGTTCCCTACGACAAAAAAGTAAGAACCAACAGAGGCCTTGGAGTGACGGCAAAATACTACCAGGCAATGGCCGCCCAACGTCCGATAGTCGCGTACAATGAAATCCAAGCCGTAGGCGATGTTGGAATCCCTCTGTCGTACACAGAAGAAGAATTTTTGGCAAAACTAAAAGCCGCGATGGGAACGGCGCCAAAAAAGTACGATTACAACCTAGAAGAGCGCCGCTGGTCCTTTGTCAAAAACCAGTTTATTAATACCATGAAGCGGCTTTTGAACTAGAACTTTACGACAATCACGCCGTCAACAATCTTTATTGATCCAGCGTCTGGATATGACGGCATTTCTTGAACAACAGACTTGCTTTGGATTTCCGCAATGTCCTCAACATAATCAGGCTCGTAACCGCACCACATTTTCATAAAGTCATCCCATTTGTAATTTGCAAGGAATTGCTCTTGCGAGTCATTGTATGGAATGACAGTGACAAAATCGTACTGCGCTACATGCGGAACGTTTTTGTCGCTAATGTTTTCGATATTCAAAACGGCAACCGGCAATTCGTCAGAGTAACCGTCAACGCTTTGAATTCTTGAAATCAAGCTTGTGTAATAACCAATCGCCTGCTGCTGCTGAAAGTCCAGCTTAAAGTAGCAAATGTTCGCAAAGCGTGAATAATAAATTCCCGTAAACGCAAGAACAGCGCTAAGAACAAAAGCAAGCGTCTTTGTCCCGCCCTGGCAAGAAAAATGCCTTTGAGCGATTATCGCAAGCAAAATAAACGGAATTGTCTGAGAATACATTTGCAAAACGCTTACAGTGCCCGACATGACATATGTAAAGCCCATTCCCAAAATCAAAAGAACAAAAAGAACAAGCGTTTGCAACAAGCGCGCGGCGCTCTTTGCCTTGGCCGCGGAAATAACGCAATAGGCAAATTCAAAAAGCAAGGCGCAAAGCCAAATAATTTTCATCGTATATGTCGGAAAGACATTGCTGTGAGGATCTGTGGCTACAAGCAAAACAACCTTAAAGGCTTGAATTATTCTTGAAACATAGCCGGAAGCCGAAGTCAAGCCAAAATTGTTTATTCCCTTGTAGCCCGCCAAAGGCTCGTTCATTATGGCGCAAGTGACTTTTGTGACAATCAAATACGCGATTAACGACAAGGCGCAACATCCTACATAATAAAGGCCTTCCTTAAAGAAATCCTTTAAAGAAACATCCCGCTCAAAGGATTCCTTTATCATGTATAAAATGAGGAGCGAAAGCTCAAATGAAATCAAGGATTGGTAAATGCCGATGGCGCAAGTAAAAAAGATTCCGCCCAATAAAAAGCCGAGTAAATTCCTTTTTTTGCAAAAAAAGAAAACGCTTAAAACGGTAAACAAAACGTCAATGCAATAATGGACTCCAAAAAACATAAATCCAAACACAGACGTAATCGAAGGAAAAGCCACAACAACGCCTGCAACGGCGGCGCACAAAAGCGGCTTTTCAATCTCAAAAAGCCTTATTAAAAAGCAAGCGGCGACGGCAAGCAGCAAAATGCAAACAAGGCCGCTAAACCAGGGCAAACTAAAATTCTTTGTTCCAAACAAGACTCGCGAACTTACGCCAAAAACAGAAAGCATCCAGCGGCCAAAATGGAAGGTGGCGCCCACTCCAAAATTGTTGATGTCGTCGTGATACGAAAGCTTGTTGGCCAACATAAAGCCGTGAGCCAAAAGGCCCCAAAACAAAGATGAAAAGAAAGTTATCTTATATCTTGCCGGAACTTTTTCAAAATTAAGGTTTTCAATGTCTTTCATAAACAATCCTCTAATTAATCTTTTGCAAAAATATCGCGCGTATAAACCTTGTCCCTAATCGAATCAAGCTGCGGCTCGTATCTATTTGCAATGATTATATTGCAGTCCTTTACAAATTTATCAAAATCGGAATAAACCGGGTTTGACAAAAATTCCTTTTCCTTTAAGGTCGGCTCGTAGATGGCAACCTTAACGCCGCAGCCCTTGATTCTTTTCATAACGCCCTGAATGCTGGACTGCCTAAAATTGTCAGAGTCGGCCTTCATCGTCAAGCGGTACATTCCAATGACAATTTTTTTATTGTTTTCTTCGTCGCCCTCTTTGTAACCGGCCAAAGCGAGAACTCTTTGAGCCACAAAATCCTTGCGTTCCGCGTTGGATTCGATTATCGCTTCAATCAACTTATGAGGCGCTTGCGGAGCGGCGGTAAAATTGGCCAGCAATTGCTTTGTGTCTTTGGGAAGACAGTAGCCGCCGTAGCCAAAAGACGGATTGTTGTAAAAATGACCGATTCTGTGGTCCAAGCACATTCCGTCGATTATTTGCTTGGCCTCCAAGTTATGGAGTTCCGCGTAAGCGTCCAACTCATTAAAGAAACTTACTCGCATGGCAAGATAAGTGTTGGCAAAAAGCTTTACAGCCTCGGCCTCGGTTGTGTTTAAAATCTTTGCGTCTATGTCTTCTTTTATCGCTCCGTCTTTTAACAACTGAACGAATTGTTCGGCACAAGCGACCGCCTTTGAATCCGACTTGTCGCAGCTTACGATGATTCTTGACGGATAAAGTTCGTCAAGCAAAGCCTTTCCTTCCCTCAAAAACTCAGGGCTAAACAAAATCGTAAGCTCGGGATATTTTTTTTGCAAAGAAACAGTATAGCCTACAGGAATCGTGGATTTTATTACAATCGCGGCCTCTTTGTTGACTTTTTTTACCAAGTCAATCACGGCTTCTATAGACGAAGTGTCAAAATAATTTTTTTCCGCGTCGTAGTTTGTGGGCGTGGCAATAATGACAATTTCCGCATTCTTGTAAGCAAGCTCGGCATCGGTCGTGGCCTGCAAATCAAGTTTGTGGCTCGAAAGATACTCAATTATTTCCTTGTCAACAATCGGAGACTTTTTGTTGTTTATCATATCCACCTTTTCTTTTACAATGTCAACAGCGTAGACTTTGTTTTTTTTGGCCAAAAGAATGGCGTTGGCAAGGCCAACATATCCAGTTCCTGCAACGGCAATTGTCATAAAGCACCTCTATATATGTTGTATATTTTATCACAAATTACATTGGCGGTAAATGAGGCAAGCGCGTAATTTTGAATTTCTTTTTGATCGTAAGCAGAATAGTTTTCTTTCATTTTTAGCAAAGCGGCCAAAAGCTGGTCTTCGTTTGCGGGCTCTACAAGGATTCCCACCTTGTCGTTTACAAAAGAATCCGGGCCGCCAGTTCTTGAAGCTATTACAGGCCGGCCGACATACATTGATTCCGCAAGAACGATTCCAAAAGTCTCAAAACGGCTTGGAAGGACAAAACAAGCGCTTTTTGCCATATATTTGTAAACATCGTCGTGAGGAACGCGGCCCAAAAGCTGGACGCTGTTTTGGATGCCCAAAGACTCGGCTTGCTCCTTTAAAATGGCCTGTCCGTCTTGCGCAAGGCCGCCAATCACAAGCCTTGCCTCTTGAGTTTTTAAGAATTTGGCAAAGGCATTCAATAGAACGTCAAAGCCCTTTACCTTTATGTCATAGCCAAGCGTAAAAAAAGTGAAAGCCTTGTCTTGCTCGATATTTTCGAATAAGGAACGAGGCACTTCCTTTACGATGTTAAAAATCACGTTGACTTTTTTTTGCGAATAAACTTGAATCTTTTGGGCAAGGCCGTTTCCAACCGCGATTACGGACTTGGCGCCGTCAAAAACCCGCGGCAAATAACGTTTTTCCGCCTTGCCAATTCGGTTCCTAAAAAACGCCGAAGAGTGTTCCGTAACAACATAAGGAATTTTTAGGCCGCTAAGAGCGTACCATATGCCGGAAAACTGAACGGAATGTATATGGACAAGCGAAAATTTTAAGCCTAGTTGTTTTTCTGTTTTTTGAATGAGTTTTTTTAGGAACGCAGCGCCTCGCCTAAAATTGATTTCTTCCAATTTTGGTATATGAAACATTCTTGCTCGGACTGTGGTTATGCCGTTCTCATTGGAAACACTAATCTTTTTTATTCCCTTATACAAGCGCCTCTCGCGAATATTGTATTGCTGGAGCGCGATAATGGTGACAGTGGCCTCTATGCCATTTTTTTTAAAGTATTCGGCCAAGGCCTGCGCCTGTTCCTTAAAAAAAATGCCCCTCACGGGATTGTCAGGCGTGTCATACCAAGACGGAACAACCAAAAGATTCATAGTGTAATTATAACATAAAATATGCAACAGTTAAAGTAGTTTGTGTTTATTTAGGATGAGCCGGATTTCCGACTATCGTAATTCCGGATTCAAAGTTCTTGACAACCACACTGCCCATTCCTACTGTGACATTGTCGCCAAGCGCAATATCGTTGCGAACCATCGCGCCAACGCCAAAAAAACAATGCTTGCCTGCTGTAACATATCCCGCAAGCATGGCCCCTTTGCAAATCTTTGCATCCTCGCCGATATTATCATTATGACCTATCATAACGCCATGATTTATTTTTGCATGGCCCCCGACAACAGTTTTGCCATAAGAGTACAATGCCTGGCCTATTACGCAATGACAACCTATAAAGCAGTTTTTTCCAACAATAGTTTGTCCGTTGTGATAAATCTGTTTTGTAACGCCTTCGTAATCATATAGGTTATAATCTTGGATTCCAATGACAGAACCTGTTTGAATGACAGTGCCACAACCAATCTCAACATTTGGCTCGATTTTTACAAAATCATCGATTACGCAATTATCTCCAATAATGACATTATGCGAAGATATAATCGCATTTGGAGCAATTCTCACATTCTTGCCTATTTGTGTATCAAACAAAGGGCGTTTATTAGCCGTCTCGTATTCATTTAAAAGTTCAAAATACAAGCCTTTTGGATTAGCCGAAATGCAAACGCCATAATCATTTAAGGATTCCTTGTTTTGATTATAAATCTTTTCATTTGTAATAACCATCTTGATTGATTTGTCAAGTTTTTTTACATACTTTTCATCACAAAGAAAAGAACATTTATCGCTTATTGGCGTAGTCATTCTGGCAAAATAAGAAAAATCCTTTTCATTATATATTAAGACTTGTTCATTTATAACATTTGATTTTTCAATTAAATCAGATATTCTAGGCATATATGTCTTTTTTCTCGTTTAATTAAACTTCTTTAAAATTGAAATTATAAATTCCTGTTCTTCCTTAGCAAGCTCCGGATACACCGGAATTACAAAGGTCTTTTTAGAAAGATATTCGGACACAGGAAAATCGCCATTTTTATAGCCCAAGTTTTCAAAAACCCTCTGCTCATGAAGAGGTACAGGATAGTAAGTGCCAGTGCCAACGCCATTCTTTTTAAGTTCATCCGTAACTTTTCCAGCGTCAGGATGCTGCAGCGCGTAAAGATAAAAGGTATTTACTGTATCAGGTATATCCGTTGGAGTAATAAAAGAACTTTCTTTTAGCGCTTCTGTATAAATAGCGGCATGCTTTCTGCGTCTTGCGATAAAGTCATCCAAGCGCTTCAACTTTTTTCTTAACAGGGCGGCCTGCAGTTCATCCAATCTGGAATTTTGGCCAATTACAAAATTGTAATACTTGGGAGCGGAATTATCAATGTCTTTAGTTTCGTCAAGAATATTCTGGCCCTTCAAAAAATTATAAGTTCTAAGTCCGCTAACGCCAGAACCATGAACTCTAATTGCCTTTGCCGCTTCGGCAATCTGAGGGTTGTTTGTTGTAATCATTCCGCCGTCTCCGGCGCAACCCAAAGTCTTTGTAGGAAAGAAAGAAAAACAACCAACATCTCCCAAGCCGCCTGTTTTTTTGCCTTTATAGATTGAGCCGGAAGCTTGCGCGGAATCCTCGACAACAATCAAATTATGTTTTTTGGCGATTGCATTAATTTCATCCATAGCCGCGGGCTGGCCGTAAAAATGCACAGGAATTATTGCCTTAGTCTTAGGCGTAATCACGCGTTCAATTTTTGTTGGATCTATGCAATACGATTGTTTGTCGCAATCTACAAAAACAGGAATCGCGCCCACAGACGCAATCGCTTCTGCAGTGGCAAAAAAAGTAAAAGGCGTGGTAATGACTTCATCGCCAGGCTTTATTCCAGCCGCCCTTAACGCTATATGAAGCGCGTCAGTTCCGTTTCCACAAGAAACAGCGTATTTTACTCCCATATATTCCGCGAATTCATTTTCAAAGGCTTTTACATTTTCGCCCATTATATAATTTCCAGAGCGAAGCACTTCAAGAGCGGCCTGTTCGTACTCCTCAGCGCATTCCGCATGCTGGCGCTGCATATCCATTAATTTTATATTCATTTTAATCACCTAAAAAACCCTTTCATTTGGAGCGTAGAAAAATCATTTGGAAGATCTACCGCTTTGCCAGTTTTTTGGCTTTCATATATCGCAAGAATAATATCCAACGCTTTTTTTGCGCTTTGGCCGTTATTAAGCGGCTGCCCGCCTTTTTCTATAGCGTCCAGAACATTCGCAATGTGAGCTGTATGGCCAAAACCATAAACGCTTGGAGGGTCCTTTTCGTTAGGATTAAGGACCTTTTCTTCCGTATCGCCAACCGTATCAGAATCTGAAAACCTCCAAGTTTCCATTTTGTTTACGGCAAGGCCTCCGATTACAACCGTTCCCTGACTGCCAAAAAGACTCAAAGTTTCATTTAAATTTTTAGGATAAACATCAGCCGTGCCTTCAATTATTCCCACCGCTCCGCTTTTAAACTCAACAATCGCGCAGCCAAAATCTTCAGCGTCAATCGGCCGCAAAAACCTTCGCGTCGCAGCCTGGACTCTAACAGCGTCCTCGCCCATCATCCATTGGAGCAAATCAATTCCATGAGTGCATTGATTCATCAAAGTTCCGCCGTCTTGTTCCCACGTGCCGCGCCATGGGGCCTCGGCATAATACGCTTCATTGCGGTTCCACCTAACTTGAACCATTCCATGAAGCATTTTTCCAAAACGGCCTTTTTCGTAAGCCTCGCGAGCCTTTACAACGGGAGCGTTGAACCTATTCTGAAAATCAACCGCAAGAATGCGGTTATTCCTTTTAGCACAATCAATCATAAGCTGAGCGTCTTTTGTAGAAAGAGCCATAGGCTTTTCGCAATTGACATGGCAGCTAGAATTTAAGCAATCAACTGCAATTTGACAATGCTTGCCTGACTCCGTGCAAATATCTACCAAATCAGGCTTGCATTCTTCAAGCATTTTCTTATAGTCTGAATAATATTTTACATTGGCGCCGCTCACGCTTTTTTGATATTGCTCAATTCGTTCTTTTGCCTTTGATTCCACAGGATCGCATGCCGCGACAAAATCAATTCTATTTATATTTTGGGATGCGACATAGGCTTCTATATGCTTATAACTTATTCTTCCACAGCCAATCAAAGCCAGCTTGGTTTTCATATCAACATTCTCCTTATGAATACTCAAAGATAATTATAGCATTTTTTTAGCCTAAAGCGCAACCTTATAAAGCCCTGTTGTCCAAACGTCGGCGTAGATGTTGGTGGAAAAATAAATGTGCAAAACGCCGTTCCTTACAAAGCCGGAGGAACGGTAGGCGTTTTTTAGAACCGGATCCTTTTTAAAATCCCAATCGATTAGGTTTTTGCTTGTGGCCGCAAAGAGAGCGTATCTCCTTTTTTTTGCCGAATACGGGGTGACCATGCACAAAAGCATGACATAGCCGCCGGCTCCGTCATTAAAAACGTCAACATGCCATGGCTGCAAGTCCTCTGCAACGCCGTTTAGCGCCAAAGGCAGCTTGCAAGAAAAATCCAAGGAACGGACGCCGCTCCCCTTTACAGCGTACAAAGAATTTTTAGAACTAATGTCCTTATTGACGGCAAACAAAAAGCATTCATTGCCGGCGTAAACAAGGGCCGGCGAAAGCATAAACTGCGGGCGCGCGGCGTCAATTTGTTCTTGGCGCAAAAGCTCTTTTTTCCAATTGATTCTGTCTTTGCTTGTAAGAAGCATTAAGTTTTGGCAGGCGGGGCGAAGGGTTTCCAAATAAAGCATTTGATAAGTTCCGTCATAAAAAGTCAAGTCTGGATCGTCATTGTGGTCTTTTGCGGGAGCGGGAACAAGCGGATTTACACCAGCCTGCTCCTCCTTAAAACAAAGGCCGTCGTCGGAGACAACGATGGAAGGGTTTTCATACCTGTCGTTTGTATTAGGATACGGGGTAAAGGACAAAACATATTTTGGAGAGTCGTCGCGCAAAAGAATGTCAGGATGAACAACCTGGCCGCTATGCTCGTAAGTGGGAATGCAAAGCTTGTACTTTGTGTTTAGCGAAAGCTGGTCAATCGATTTATCTTTTGGACTCTTGTACAAGGCCGCAAAAAAACGCGCGGCCGTCCGTTTTAATTTTGTTTTTATTCCCAGCACTTTATTTTTTCCTTAAAATCTTAGAAAAAAGTTTTTTTATGGCAAAGCCAAGAAATACAGACAAAGAGCGGAACGCGATAACATCGTAGCAAAGAGTGTTTTGCGAGCCAAACTTTTGCTTGTAGTCCCTGGATTTTCTTCCTAAAAAGAATTCTTTTTTTCCCTTTTTTATCAGTTCTTCCACAACTTCGCTGTACAACAAAAAGCCGGGCGATTCTTTTTGATACAAGGGATTGTAGCTTAGGTTTTCCAAGTAAACGCAAGACCCCTGCTCGCAAGTAAAGACCATAGAAAGAGTCTGTCCGTCTTTTTGCGACTTCCAAACATAAGCGTCGGTGACAAAATATTTTTTTAAATACTCTTGCGGCGACATATTGTAGTCGCGGTCCATCAATTGTTTTTTAAAGTCAAAAAAAGTTGCGACAATTTCTTCCGGAATCCCCTGGTCCATCGTATAATGCTCGGTTTGTATTTGAGAATCAAGTTCCTTTGTAAAATTGTTCTTTTTTCGCCGCAAAGGCTGCTTTGACTTTGACGACATCCGCTGCCACAACTCGTCCACAGTTTGCGGAAGCATTACATGCCATTGATTTGTCGGATGATTGCGCGAAAAAGCCGGAAAGCGCGCAAGGCTGTATTCGCACTGCAATTGCTTT
>JAEEGL015768897.1_pt1 | contig 12358 bp, 10 predicted proteins | sample 9134231 | NCBI WGS metagenome assembly JAEEGL01 (sample SAMN16246548, study PRJNA631951) | gut metagenome | biome: gut microbiome; feature: rumen; material: fiber-attached | host: Bos | place: Iran: Karaj | collected 2018-10 | reverse complement strand
GAGCGAGACCGGCTTGTCCCCTCCGTCGCTGCGAAAAACATAAAAGATCCCCAGACCCAGGATCAGTATCAGCAAAAGCACAATGATTGGCGCTGCTCGTTTCATGGCGTTCCTTTCACTTACTTCATCAAAAGATCGATGGCCTTGTTCAGCTCATCCAGCGTCTCGGTGTCGCCGGAGCGTACGGCGTCGATGACGCAGTGGTCCAGATGATCCTTGAGTATGATCTTGCAGATGTTATTGACGGCGCTGCGGATGGCCGCAAGCTGGATCAGCACCTCCGCGCAGTCCCGGCCCTCATCCACCATGCGGTCCACGGCCTGAAGATGCCCGATGACCCGTGCCAGGCGATTGCGCACCGTTTTTGTATTCTGGTGGGTGTGGGCGTGGGAATGACAGTGGACCGTTCCGTCGGCATGGACGTGCATATCCATGGATTCGTCGTGTTCTTCCATATTTGACACTCCTCTGTTCATTCGCTTTCCCTGCGCATATGCTGTGCGGCGACGCGCAGCATCATTTTTTTGGTCTCGCCGCTGTCAAAGGCCACCTCCATCAGAGCGTCGCCGCCCATAGGGGTGAGCTTTTTGATCACACCGGCGCCGAAGGCTTTGTGAACGATCCTGTCGCCGAGCTTGAAATCCGCCTTCTTCGGCGCGGTGAGCACGGTTTTGGGCTTCGGCTGCGCTTCCGGGCGAGCGGTACGGGCAGGAGCTGTCTGTTTTCCGTAGAAGCCGCCGCCTCCGGTCCGCCGATCGGAGCCGGTGCGACGGTCGTAGCTCCCGTAGCGAAATCCGCCGTCGTCGTCCCAGAGAGGCCGCTCCTCCCGCTGCTCCCGGGTCACGCCCCGGCGATCCAGAAGCTCCGGCGGGATCTCCTCGGTGAAGCGGGATGGGAGATTGGCGTTGGTGCGTCCGTACAGCATCCGCTGGGCGGCGCAGGTGACGTACAGCTTTTCCCTGGCGCGGGTGATGGCAACGTAGCAGAGCCGCCGCTCCTCCTCCATTTCCTCCTCGTCCCCGATGGACATGGAGCCGGGAAACAGCCCCTCCTCCACGCCGATCAGGAAGACCACCGGAAATTCCAGACCCTTGGCGGAGTGCATGGTCATGAGCACCGCGGCGTCCTCGTCCCGATCATAGGTATCCATGTCCGTGTACAGGGCCACCTCATCCAGATAACTGTACAGGTCGCCGCCGTTTTGCTCCATGCTCTTGATGATGGAGCTTTTCAGCTCCTGGATGTTTTCGATCCGGGCCCGGCTCTCGTCGCTGTTTTTGCTCTCCAGCGCCCGGAGGTAGCCGGTCCGGTCCAGTACGGCGGTATAAAACTCGTCCAGCGGGAGCCGGGAGACCAGCTCCTGGAGCTCCACGATCATGGCGCAGAACTCCTCCATGCGTTTTCCCGCAGTCACCCCCGCGTAATGGGACGCCTGAGACATGATCTCAAAAAGGGGCTTTCCCTCGGCCTGGGCGATGTTCTGCGCTTTTTCCAGGCTGGCCGCGCCGATGCCCCGGGGCGGCTCGTTGACGATCCGCAGCAGCCGGGTCTCGTCGGCGGGGTTGGCGATCACGCACAGATATGCCAGCATGTCCTTGATCTCGGCCCGGTCGAAGAACCGGGTGCCGCCGAAGACACGGTAATTGACGCCGTAGTTTTTCAGCGCCAGCTCCACCGCCCGGGACTGGGCGTTGGTGCGGTACAATACGGCATAGTCCCGCATGGGCCGTCCGCCGGTGCGGATGACGCGGGCCACATAGCCGGCCTCGTCGTCCTCGTTCCGGGCCACGTACAGGGTGATCTTTTCGCCGCTGTCCTTTTCGGTCCAGAGCTTCTTTCCCTTCCGGGCCTTGTTGTTGGCGATGACGGCGTTGGCGGCCCGGAGGATGTTCCCGGTGGAACGGTAGTTCTGCTCCAGCCGGATCACCCGAGCGTCGGTGTACTGCTTTTCAAAGGACAGGATGTTCTCGATGGTGGCGCCCCGAAATTTGTAGATGCTCTGGTCGTCGTCGCCCACCACGCAGATGTTCCTGTACCCGCCCGCCATCAGCGCGGCGAAGAGGTACTGGAGGTAGTTGGTGTCCTGGTACTCGTCAATGAGGACGTACCGGAACTTTTTCTGATAATAGGACAGCACGTCCGGGTTTTCCCGGAGCAGCCGGACCGCGTAATACAGCAGGTCGTCGAAGTCCATGGCCCCCGCGTCCCGGAGGCGTTTGGCGTAGTTCAGACAGATCTGGGCCGTACGGGTCCGGCGGATATCGCCGTACTTCTCCTCCCGGGCGGCAAACTCCTCCGGGGAGATCATGGATCCCTTGGCCCGGGACGCGGCGGCCAGCATGGTCTTAGGCGGGAAGGTCTTGTCGTCCACGTTCATGTCCTTCAGCACCCGCTTCATCACCGAGAGGCTGTCGGACTGGTCGTAGATGGTAAAGCTCTTCGGAAAGCCCAGGCGGTCGGCGTCCCGGCGCAGGATGCGCACGCAGGTGCTGTGGAACGTCAGCGCCCAGACACCCTCCCCCTCGCTTCCCAGCAGTTTCTGCAGACGGACCTTCATCTCGTCCGCCGCCTTGTTGGTAAAGGTGATGGCCAGGATCTGCCAAGGGGCCGGAGGATCCACAGCACATTTCCGCCGGAGCTCGTCGGTAACGAGACGGTGACCGGAGGCGGCCTCCTCCAGAACGGCGAGAGTCTCCTCGTCCGCGTCCGGTGGCAGGTCGAACGAGTCGGAGCCGCGGCCGTAGCGCAGGATATTGGCGACCCGGTTGATGAGCACCGTGGTCTTTCCGCTCCCAGCGCCGGCCAGGAGCAGGAGCGGGCCTTCGGTGGTGAGCACCGCCAGCCGCTGCTGGGGATTGAGCCGGGCATAGTCCTTTTCAATGATCTGCCGCCTGGCCTGGACAAATCGGCGGGAGAAATCGTCGGTCATTTCGTCTTTTCCTTAAAAAACACTTTTTCCAGTCGTTTGTATAGCAGGAACGTGAGGATCGAATCCACCGCGCCCTTCAGGAGATTGAAGGGCACCACGGCGTACAGAGCCAGGGTGGGGACGGACACGATCCGGGGATTGATTTTTGTACCCATGTCCACGATGACCTCGATAGGCATCCCGAAGAGCTGGGCGAACTTGGGGATCAGATACACGGCGTTGAAGATGCTGCCGAACACCGCCATGCACAGGGTGCCCACGATCATGCCGATGATGGAATTCCGCTTGGTCTTGTGGGCGTGGTAGATGGCGGAGGCGGGCAGGACGAACACACAGCCCACCACGAAGTTGGCGAAGTCGCCCACGAAGGCGGTGGATGTGCCCTTCAGCAGCAGCTTGATGACGACCTTCAAAAACTCCGCGGTGACGCCGGCCACCGGCCCCAGATAGAAGGAGCACAGCAACACGGGCAGCTCGCTCAAATCCATCTTGTAGAAGGACGGGGCGAAAAACAGCGGCACCTCCAGCAGCATCAGCGCGCCGGCGATGGCGGAGAACATGGCCACGTAGGCGATGTACCTGGCTCCCTGAGCCTTTTTCTTCTGGGTAACGAAGAACTTCTCGAACAGCTTCGCCAGAAGAAGAATGACGGCGAACACCGCCGCGCACACCAGAAGAAACGACAGGTTGTCCTTTGCGTTGTCCCACAGCTTGCTCATTTTTGTCTCTCCTTTTACAGAAAAATGCGTCCGAAGAACGATATGCTCCGGACGCAATGAGAGCTTTGGAACTCAAGCATCTTCTTCCATCCAGACTGTTACTGTCGGTCCCGGAGTCACACCGGGTCTGCCGTACGGCTCGCGGACTGTACCGCCGATCGGGAATTTCACCCTGCCCTGAAGACATATCCTTATTCGAATGTACGTCAATTATAGCATACGCCGAAAAAAAATCAAGTCCGGTTCACAGACGCCCGGTTTATTTTGACTTTTCCGCCAAGGAGAAGTACAATCAGGAAAAAGGAGGTGAGATCATGCCCGTCTGCTCGTTCACCGGTCATCGCTCGGCAAAGCTCCCCTGGGGCTACAACGAGGAGGATCCCCGCTGTCAGGATCTGAAGCAGCGGATCTACGACACCGTGGAAGCGGTGTATTCCGCGGGCTTCAGGGAATTTATCTGCGGGATGGCGGAGGGCTGCGATCTCTACTTCTGCGAGGCGGTGATGGCCCTCCGGGAGGAGCACCCGGAGATAACCGTAGAGGCGGCCATCCCCTTCTCCGGCCAGGCGGACAAATGGCCTCCCGCCCAGAGGCGCCGGTATGACCGGCTCGTCAGCGAATGCGACGTTCGGACGCTGCTGCAGACGGAGTATACTCCCGACTGCATGATGAAACGGAACAGATACATGGTGGACCACGCGGATCTCATCATCGCCTGCTACGACGGCCAGAGCGGCGGCACGCTGAACACTCTCCGGTATGCCCTGGAAAAAGACGTGCGGATCCTGCATCTGTCCATAGATTGAACCCGGCTCCCCGCTTCACACGGGAAGCCGCTTTTCATTTCTGACGGTAATTCGCGAAAAAGTCCGTCAGCCTGGCAGAAGCCTCCCGAAGCTGCACCAGATCCGGCAGAAACACGATGCGGAAATGATCCGGCTCCGTCCAGTGGAAGCCGGTCCCGGCGGTGACCAGGATCTTTTTCTGCTTGAGAAGATCCAGCGCCATCTGCTCGTCGCTGCGGACGTTGAACTTCTTCACGTCCACCTTCGGGAAAATATAGAACGCCGCCCGGGGCTTCACCGCCGTGATGCCCGGAATGTCGGTAAGGGCTTTCCAGATGTATTCCCGCTGCTCGTAGATCCGCCCGCCGGGACGGAGGTACTCATCCGCCGACTGATACCCGCCCAGGGAGGTCTGGATGATGCTCTGGGCCGGGACGTTGGAGCAGAGGCGCATTTTGGCAAGCAGGTTGAGCCCCGCGATATAGCCCTGCGCCCGGGATTTGTCTCCCGCCAGGCATACCCAGCCGCTGCGGAAGCCCGCCACCCGATGGGACTTTGAAAGGCCGTTGAAGCACAGCGTCAGCAGATCCGGCGCAAGAGACGCCAGAGCCACGTGCTCCTCCTCCCCTTCCAGCACAAGCCGGTCGTAGATCTCATCCGCAAAAAGGATCAGATCGTGTTCCCGGGCGACCTTCACGATATCCTCCAGCACGGGCTTGGGATACAGCGCGCCGGTGGGGTTATTGGGGTTGATGACGACGATACCCTTGGTCCTGTCGGTCACCTTGGAGCGCATGTCGTTCACGTCCGGATACCAGCCGGACTGCTCGTCGCAGATATAGTGCACGGCGGTGCCCCCGGCCAGGGTGATGGCGGCCGTCCACAGAGGGTAGTCCGGAGAAGGCACGAGGATCTCGTCCCCAGTGTCCAGCAACCCCTGCATGGTGAGGGTGATCAGCTCGCTGACGCCGTTGCCGGTGAAGATGTCGTTGATGCCCACGTTGGGGATCTTTTTCAGCTGGCAGTACTGCATGATGGCCTTCCGGGCGGAAAACAGCCCCAGGGAATCCGAATAGCCCTCGCAGTTCCGCAGATTATAGATGAGATCCAGGATCACCTCGTCCGGTGCGGAAAAGCCAAAGGGCGCGGGATTGCCGATGTTCAGCTTCAGGATCTTCGCCCCCCGCTGCTCCATGCGCATGGCCTCGTCCATGACAGGCCCGCGAATGTCGTAGCATACGTTGTCCAGCTTCCGGGATTGATCGAATTGCTTTCTTTCCATGATATCTGCCTCCTGTAAATGAAAACCGCCCTGAGCATGATCGCTCAGGGCGGAATGATCCGCGGTACCACCTGAATTCGGGCGTACGCCCGCACTCTGACCGGCAAAAACCGGCGTCCCATGTAACGGCGGGCGACCGTCCGGGCATATTCGGCGATGCCTTTGCTCCCGGCCGCTCGGGGATGGCTTCCGTACCGCGCATACAAAGGCTCGCACCGGCCGCCTTTTCTCTGGGTATGCGGTGAAGACGTACTCTTTCCCGTCTCAGCGTTTGATCGATTGTCTGGAAGATAACACTTTAAACGGAAAAAGTCAAGCGTCTTCTTCCCTCCGGAACGCCCAAACCGTCTCCGAGGTCCATTCCCGACCGGCCTCGGCAACGGGCGACGGGAAGTTCTCGTGATGGATGGCGTCCGGCCAGCATTGGGTCTCCAGACACACGGCGCCGTGCCGGGAATAGCTCACGCCGCCCTTTCCCGTCTCCCCGCGGAGGGAGTTGCCGGAGTAAAACTGCACGCCGGGTCTGTCGGTGGAGAGTTCAAGAACGATCCCGCTTTTATCCCCCCGGAGCACGGCGGCAGTCCGAAGCCCAATCCCGGAGAGGCAGTAATTGTGGTCGAAGCCGCCTGCGCTCAACAACTGAGGATCGGCGTCGTGAAGATCTCTCCCGATGGGGTGGGCGATCCGGAAATCAAAGGGAGTCCCCGACACTTCCGCGATCTCGCCGGTGGGGATCAGTCCCTCCCCGCAGGGCGTGAAATGATCCGCGCTGATCTGGAGGACGTGCCCCTCCACGCTGCCGCTGTCATGTCCGTTCAGGTTAAAATAGGAGTGATTGGTCAGGTTAAGAACGGTATCCGCCTCCGGGACCGCCTTATAAAAAACATGCACCTTATCCGCAGCGGTCAGCGTATACATGACCCATACCCGCACCCGGCCGGGAAAGCCCTGGTCGCCGTCCGGACTGTCCAGATAAAACGTGACGTGATCCTCTCCCACGTCCGCCGTCTCCCAGCGGCGGGCGTGCCAGCCGTCCGGGCCGCTGTGGAGGTTGTTTATCCCGTCGTTCCTGCCCAGGACGCAGGTCCGTCCGTTAAGATCAAACGCCCCTCCCGCCATCCGGTTGGCGCAACGCCCCACGGTGCAGCCGAAAAAGCTGGGGTTGTCGGCGTACGCCCCCGGGTCTCGCCAGCCCAGCACCACGTCCACGCCCCGATATAACAGGGACGTGACCGCGGCCCCGGCGTCGGTGAGGGTCAGCCTCGTGCCGGACGCGTTTTCCAGCGAGAAAAACCGCGTTTCCTCTGTTCTCATCCGATCATCGCTTCCCTTCTGATTTCTGTATTTCATCATACCACACAGACACAAGCAGGAAAAGTTTTTTTGATATTTCTTTTTTCAGTTTCTTTTCAGTTAACACCTGTAGTATATTAGGAGGGAAAAGGGGCGACGAACGTGAAGATCCTGATCGTGGAAGACGAAAAAATGCTGGCCGACTCACTGAAAACGCTTTTGGAAAACAAGGGCTTTTCCGTGGAGGTGGCCTATGACGGAGAATCGGGATGGGACTATGCGCAGCTGGGCGTATACGACCTGCTGATCCTGGACGTGATGATGCCGAAGATGGACGGATACCAGCTGGCCCGGGAGGTCCGCGCCAAGCGCAACTCCACCCCCATCCTTATGCTCACCGCCCGTTCCGGCGTTGAAGACCGGATCGAGGGGCTGAACGCCGGAGCGGATTACTATCTGACGAAGCCCTTCGATACCCGGGAACTGCTGGCCTGCATCAACGCCCTGCTCCGCCGCCAGGGCGGACAGGTGGACGAGCTGCGATTCGGCAACACGGCGCTGGACCTCTCCTCCGGCACTCTGATCTGCGGAGAGAAAAGGGTCCGCCTGTCCTCCCGGGAGTTTGACGTGATGCGGCTGCTGCTCCAGTACCGGGAAAACAATCTCTCCAAGGAGGTCCTGCTCTCCCGGGTCTGGGGCTTCGACTCAAACGCCGTGGAAAACCACGTGGAGGTCTACGTTGGATTTCTGCGAAAAAAGCTGCAGAGCATCGGCTCCGACGTAAGGATCGAATCCGTCCGTCGGCTGGGGTATCATCTGGAGGTGACGAAGCCATGCTGAAAAAGCTTCGGATACGTTTTATCTGCATCACCATGGCCATCGTGCTGGCAATGCTCTGCGTAATCTTCGGACTGGTGCTCCGGTTCACAAGGCAAAACCTGGAACGGGAGAGCGTGGACATGATGGAAGCCGTGGCCGCGGATCCCCTGCAGCTCAACTGGCCGGGGATATCCTCCGCCCGCCTGCCCTATTTTACGGTGCGCATCTCCATGTGGGGAGACGTGCGGGTGAACGGCGAGAGCTACTACGATCTGACCGACGAGGCTTTTCTGACGAAGCTGGTGGACGCCGCACTCTCCGGAGACAGCGTGACCGGTCTGATCCCGGAATACTCCCTTCGGTATTACTGCACGGTCAACAGCGGCAGCGGCTACATCATCTTCGCCGACGTTTCCAGCGAGGGAGCCACCCTTCGAAGTCTCACAAGGAACTGCGTGTTCATCGGGCTGGGCAGTCTTGCGGTTTTCTTCGTTTTGGCCCTTATGCTTGCAAAATGGGCAGTAAAACCTGTGGAAAAAGCCTGGGACCAGCAGCGGCAGTTCGTGTCGGACGCCTCCCATGAGCTGAAGACGCCGCTGACGGTGATCCTCACCAACGCGGAAATGCTCCGCTCCGCCGACTACGGAGAGGCGGAGAAAAGCCGCTTCTCGGAGAATATCGTTTCCATGTCCCGCCGGATGCAGACGCTGGTGGAGAGCCTGCTTACCCTTGCCCGCGCGGAGAGCGGCGCCATGCGGGAGAGATTTGAAACCGTTGACCTTTCGGAGGTCCTGAACGACGCTCTGCTTCCCTTCGAGCCGGTGTTATTTGAAAAAGGTCTGGAGCTTCAAAGCGAGATCGAGCCGGAGATCAGATGCAGCGGCAGCGAAAGCCACCTGCGGCAGGCGGCGGAGATACTGCTGGACAACGCGCAGAAATACTCGGCCCCCGGAGTCGTCTCGGTCACGCTCGCACGGAAGGGACGGGGACACTGTCTTCTCTCCGTCGCCACGCCGGGAGAGCCTCTGTCGGCGGAGGACTGCGAAGCGGTTTTCCGCAGATTCTACCGCAAAGACGGCGCCCGCAGCGGCGACGGCAGCTACGGGCTGGGTCTGTCCATCGCCAAAAGCATCGTGGAAGAACACCGGGGCAAGGTCTGGTGCGAGAGCGGAGACAACAGAAATACGTTCTTTATACAACTGCCCACTATATAAAACGACCCGCTGCATTCGTTTCTGCAGCGGGTCGTTTTATCGTGCCGTCAGCGTATTTTTCGGCATTCCAGATAGTATCGCTTGTCCTCCGCGTGGCCCATGGAAAAGCTCTTTCTGGGCAGAGCCCCGCCGGTGAGAACAGAATAAAAGAGCCCGTCCTTCTCCACCGGCGGCAGGGTCACCGCGCCGCAGCCGGGACGGCTCCCCAGCTCCCGGGCGGTCTCGTCACCGTGGATATAGTCCACACGTCCGCCGTGGACGGCGATATACGCACGACAGAAGGCGTCCGCAGCGTTCACTCTCTCCCCAATAGTGCGGGATACGTCCTCCCACTCGCTGCGATGGATGGCGTATTCCCTCTCCCAGTCGGCGGTTTCGGTATCGAAAACCACCCGATGGATGGGCTCGAAATCCAGAGCGTCCTCGTGGATGTTCCCGACCTCCACCAGAGAAAACGCGCCGGATGCGATTCCACGCCAGTTTCGGGAAGCCCGTCCCGAATCTGCTCCCAGAAGCGTTTTGCGGCGGCCAGAGAGTGATTCCCGTCTCCTACGGCAAATGACATGGGGCCGTTTTCCGACGCCTCTCCGTACTTCTCACGCTGCAGCTCAGGGTCGGAAAGAGAATCCAGCGCAGCCTGGGCCGTGTCACGGAGAACGCCGTCCACCCGCCAGCCGGTGACGTGACCGCCGCCCAGCATGAGATCGAAGTCATAGACCTTTTTCATCCGGTGCTTCGCGTTCTCCAGCGGTCCCAGCACCCGGTTGTCCCGGTCGTCCATGAGCACCATGGTATGGGGCATCTCCAGCGACGCGCCGGAACGGATGCGGATCCGGGGCGGCAGCCGCTCCTCCACGGTGCCCTCCGTGGCCCGGACGGGAGCCCTGGTGCCCGGCGTGAAATCGTACTGCTCCAGATCCAGGGCGGCCATCAGTCCCCGGCGCACGCGCCCGTCCGGCTGGAGGCGCTCCAGATACACGAAGCAGTTCTTCAGCTCCTCAAAAACGCCCCCGGAGAGATATTCAGACATCCTATCGGCGATCCGCGTTTCGGCTCCGGCCGCCCGCGGAGTCTCCAGCCAGGCCTCCGGCAGGATCAGCCGAAGGGCCGAGGGCGACGCGCCGACGCGCTCCTCCGCCGCTGCCCAATACTCGGGCTGGGAGGTGAACTGATCGCAGGCCACCACGCTCCAGGCAGTCATATCGTTCAAGCGCGGGATCAGGATATCCGCGGGTTGCAGGATCCTCATGTCTTTATTCCTCCGGAGAATGGATATAGGGGGCGGCACGCAGGTCGCCGCCGCCGGTCTGCTGCGCCGGGTCCCGATAGGCCAGAACGTAAAGATCGTGGGCCCGGCTGCCCAGGTCGAAGATCTCGTTGGCAAGCTCTTCTTTTTTTCGGATATGGGCGGGCTTCGTGATCACGGGAACAGAGGCGGACTCCCGCATATCCCGCAGGAGCGCAGCGCCCCGATCGTCAAAAGCCAGCACGCGAAGATACGGCGGCACCCCATCCGCCATTCCCTCCCGGACGCCCAGAGCGGCGCACATCACCATCCGGCGAAGGCGGGAAAGAGCGTAGCGCTTGGACTTGGCCGCCGCCGCGACTGCCTCCGGAGAAGACTCCTTCCGGGCCGCGTCATACAAAAGGTTTTCCAGGCCCTCCCCCGCGTCGGGGAGAGCGGCAAAGTCCTCCCTTCTCCGCTCCCGAAGCCGGGAAAGGACGCTCAGGCGAAGACGCTCTGCCAGCACCGGTCCCCGTCCCTCCCGGATCTCCCGGGAAAAGACGGCGGCGGCCTCCGGCGGAACACAGTCCAGCCAATCCAGCCCCTCGGCCATCCGGCGTCTAAGGTCGGAAGCGCTGCCGGCGCCGTCGTGGGCTGTGCCGTCCCGGGATATGGGGACGAATCGGGCGTCGAAGGAAAGCCGTTTTGCGGCGCGGATATACTCCACCGCCAGAATGTCGTTGGACGCGCGCAGGATCGAGGCGCAGTTCACGCCCAGGGAGAGCAGCGCCTTCTCTCTCGCCGATGCAAAGGAGATCCCCTCCGCCAGTTCACGGCGAAGTGCATCGGAAAAATCCGGCGAATCCATCGCCGCGGCGCAGTTTTTCAGTTCTTCCAGGTCCCCGGATTCGCTGCCGAAGCACACCGCGTCCACGACGCCGGAAGATCGAAGCGCTCCGATGCCGCCCCGGGCGAAGCCCTCCGCAGAGGACAGGCACCAGGGCAGCGGCAGCTCCAGCACCAGGGAAACACCGCAGCGGACCGCCGCCTCCGCCCGGGCGAATTTGGAGAACACCGCCGCCTCCCCCCGCTGGACAAAATCTCCCGAGAGCACGGCGACGACGGGCGTATCCGGCCCAAAGCTCTCCCGGATCCGGGCGAGCTGAAACATATGTCCCGCGTGAAACGGGTTATATTCGGCCACGATCCCAACGGCTCTCACGGAAAAACCTCACATTTCTTTCTGCATAAAGTATTGCGTTTTCCGGCGGGAAACGGTAAAATAATAAATGAGTATTTCAATATTACCCCGAAACGAAAAGATTTACAATACGGAAAGGAATCGTGACATGAAAATTCTGGTCATCAACGCCGGCAGCTCTTCCCTGAAGTATCAGCTGATCGATATGGAGAACGAGTCCCTCCTGGCCAAGGGCCTCTGCGAGCGTATCGGTCTGGACGGCCGTTTGACTCACAAGCCTCAGAACGGCAAGCCCACCTTCGAAGCGGACATCCCTTTCCCCACCCACAAGGAAGCCATCGCGGCGGTGCTGGAAAAGCTGGTCAGCCCCGAGTACGGCGTTGTGGTGTCCATGGAAGAGATCGGCGCCGTCGGTCACCGCGTACTGCACGGCGGCATCGAGTTCACCGAGTCCTGTCTGGTGGACGACGCCTGCGAGGAGGCCATCAAGAAGTGCTTCCCCCTGGGCCCTCTGCACAATCCCGCCAACCTAATGGGCATCAAGGCCTGCCAGGAGGTCATGCCCGGCACCCCGCAGGTGGCCGTGTTCGACACCTCCTTCGGCATGTCCATGGCCCCCAAAGCCTACATTTACGCCCTGCCCTATGAGTACTACGAGAAGGATTCCCTCCGCCGCTACGGCTTCCACGGCACCTCCCACCGGTTCGTGTCCGCACGGGCCTGCGAGATCTCCGGTAAGCCCGGCACCAAGGTCATCAACTGCCATCTGGGCAACGGCTCCTCCGTTTCCGCCAGCATCGACGGCCAGTGCGTGGACACCTCCATGGGCCTGACCCCACTGGCCGGCGTTCCCATGGGCACCCGCTCCGGCGACTGCGACCCCGCCCTGCT
>JAEEGL014871186.1_pt1 | contig 12358 bp, 11 predicted proteins | sample 9134231 | NCBI WGS metagenome assembly JAEEGL01 (sample SAMN16246548, study PRJNA631951) | gut metagenome | biome: gut microbiome; feature: rumen; material: fiber-attached | host: Bos | place: Iran: Karaj | collected 2018-10 | reverse complement strand
TTGTTACCATAATATTTTGAATTTAATGTTTATTTATGGGTTTATATCCGCAGGCCTGGCTTAGCCTGGGCCTGCATTATTAATCTGAGACGGGACGGACCGGTAGCCCGTCGCAACGGTATTCGTGGCCCACGCCGACATTGTCTGAACGACGGAAGTATAGCTCGTACGCGTAGAACGGATAGTTCGGAAAGAGGGACGAAGACCAATAGAGCCCGAGGTATCCGGCATCGCTGAGGGACGTACCCTCCCGAAAGCCGGCCGCGGGAAGGAAGATCCACTTGTCTGTATAACCCGTCTTATTGCTAGTGAATTTCCGGCCAGTCTTGCCATTCAGCGTCGTCCATATGCCAGTGCAGTTGTCAATGAGTTCCCGGAAATCCGCCTGCGTAGGCATACGCCACGCCCCACCGAGTTTGAAATGCGCCACATCATCCTCGGGCAAAAGGGTGGTCCCAGTTGAACTGCTCGTATTGTACTTCGTCAATGACACAGAACTTGTCCCCCACTTGTACGTCGACCAAGCATAATCCGACTTCGTGGTAGTCTCACCCCAGGCGTAATAGACGCCGTACTCTTCTGGCGAACTGCACAAGACACTCTCGCCGAGATTACAGGAGGCCCATAATACATTAAGGCCTAAATCAACCGCGCCGTCAGGAAGAGGATATCCTCCTTGCGTAGCATTGTATGAAGCACTTGTATAGCTGCCGTATCTAAGATTAATCTTCCCGTCACGGAAGTGGTAACTATTGTTTGCAACGATATTATACTTAACCGTGTTAGCTGAAATATTTACAACTGTTATCCACTTCTCCTGACTTGAAACCTCAACTGACACCCCTTGGCGGGGATTGGTGACGGAGTAGCCAAAGCTGAAGGTGCCGCCTGTGTAGTCAACCTCAATAGAACTTGGTGTCAACTCAATGATTGGAGCGGAATAGGTTTGAGTCAGATTATAGTATACAGCAGTCAAATTACCATATGTCAGCCTTATCGTGCCTGTACGCGAAAAGCCCGAGTTATTCTCAGCGACTTTATAAGTGACGGTTGACCCGGAAATGCTCACATCAGTAATCCACGTGGCATGGCTTACAGCATTGACAGACAACCCTTGGCGGGGATTGCCGACGATATAGCCAAAGCTGAAAGTGCCGCCGATGTAGTCGATCGTTTCGCTGGAGGGTGTAAGTGTTATGAGCGGGGCCAACCACTGCTGGGTGACGGTAAAGGTAACGTCGGGAGCGCCTTCGTAGCTGAGAGTCATCGTGGCGCTGCGATCAGCGCCGCTGTTGTTTTCACTGACGTCGAACATAATCTCATTGTCGAGGATCTGGATGGTACTGATCCATGTAGCTGTTGTAGTTGCCGTCATGGATGACGAAGCCAAGGGATTTTCAATTGAGTAGCCCAGTGTTTGCCGTGAAGCCGTATAGTCAATTGAGAGGTTATTGTTCTCCAGCCTGATAAAAGTAGATGGTGACTGTTTGACTGCTACACTCACCGGATCGGCTTTGGTATAGGACAGATAGATTTGTGCCGTCCGCTCGATTGTCGTCAGTGTTGCATTAAAAACAATCCTGCCATTCTGGACTCGAAGACCTTGTATCCAGTCAGCTGCTGACTCGACCGTCAACTTGCCTGACGGAATTGGGTTCTCGATACTATAGGGAAAAGAATTCTCTTGCCCGATGAATGGGACAACCACCTCCTCATCCACGACAATACTTGAATACGGATCTCTCTCGAATCCCTCCAGGACGGAGTATTTCTTACCGCCTATCGTGAGGATGTCATCTTTCAGTTCTATTTCTCCGCTGGGGCCGTCGGAGGTGTATATCTTGTTCCCTGAGATAGTATAGCGGTGTTGCTTGAAGTCCCTTTTGAAAAGACTGGCATCGTAACTCCATATCCTTTTCCCGGCCATGGGAAGCGGTTCGTCTGAAGAGAAAATATCCAGATACCCATTGTCAAATAAAAGATATTGATTGGTCAATCCGCTGCCGTCGTCAAGAGCGAACATCCCCTGTATCATCTGTTCCGGCTCTATAACCTCCTGCCTGCATCCAAGCAGGAGCAAACATCCAATAATAATTATAATGTTTTTCTTCATAGCTAAAAACTGAATCCGATTTTGACGGAAGGGGAAATGGCGGACCGATAGCGCGCCATTCCCGCCTCCTCGTTGAAATAAGGGTATGGTGTCGAGCGGACGGACAGAAGCAGATGAGCCGCCGTCCGGCTTGAAATGCGGAATTCTCCGCCAAGGTCGCCTTCCCACATCAGGGTTCGACTGAGAAGGTAGTAGCCGCAGGCCACTCCGACAACCGGACGGAACCGTGTACGCAGCGGCGTCAGCCTGACCGCTCCGAATACCGGAAGGTCCAGGCGGCGCTCCTTGAATTCCCCATAAACCGGGCTGAACGAGTCATTGACGATAGTGATGCTTTTTGCATGGAAGAGGAGACCGGCACCCGCTCCTACGGCGACCAGCCGGTTGATCCGATAGGAAAGCGTGTAGTCCAATTCAAACGGATGAAGGACACCATACTCCCGATAGCCGGAATAATGATAGATCAATGCACATTTGGCAAGCGGATAGGAATAGGAAATCGCGACGGAATGTTCAATCCCTTTGTTCCTATATCGTTCATTGTAAGGCGCCTCCTTTTTCATACGCTCCTCCTTTTTCTGTGCTTTTTCCAAGGCGGCCTGTTCCGCCCGGGCTTTGGCCTCTTCCTCCTTCCGGGCCTTCTCCAAGGCAGTCAACCGCTCCTGCTCGGCTTTTTTCGCCAACTCCTCTTTCTCCTTGGCCTCTCGCTCCGCCTTCTTGACAGCCTCCTGGTCAACAGCCATTTTGACAAGCATATACTGGCCGTCTATGTCCCGGGAAACGGTAACATATCCATCCGCCTCAAACCAAAGCATCTTGCACATGGTAGAAATGCGGATCTCAAAGGTGCCATCTTCCTGTAAAAGATATTTCTCGCTTTTATCCGTTATGATGGCCGCGCCTTTCAACGGCTCTCCGCTTTCTGTAACAACTGCCCCTCGGACAACCCGCACACTCTGGGCATGTGCCGCCAATGTCAGGAGCATCAGCAGCACCATAGATAGAAATATGTTATGTCTCATTTCTTCTTACCGAAAAGTGGGAGCATCGAGCCACCTTTCTCCTCCACTTTCTCAGCCGCCACCGGCGGAATATCTTTCGCCACACGGAAGTTCACATAATTAGCTGGGAATCCGGTAATATTGATGGCGCTGATCCGGCCGTCATTATCATACGTCACCTGGGTTTCCAAACCGACCAGCACATCGCCCCCGTTGACATCCAACGCTTCTTTCACCGCCGTCGCAATGACGTTGTCCAAGCCTCCGGCACGAACACTCTCATTAATCTCCAGATAATAGTTAATCTTCTTTGTGGAAATCATTTGAAGATCAGCCTGAATCGGTGTCACAACCATAGGTGCGGCCCCACGGGAATAAGTTGCGCTGTTTTTTAGCATGGCGGAACCACCGCCGCAGGACACCAACATGCCAGCAAAGGCAAGGAGAATCAAAAACCTTTTCATAAAAAAGAATTGTATCTGCACCGCCAGCTCCCCGGATACGGCCATCTATACAAAAAGGCTAGGGAACTATCATTCTCCCTGACTGTACCGGCTCTGGTAAACCGTTGTGAGAGGTTGAACAATAGAATCACCTAGCCCGTATGTTATAGGCCGTAAGCCAAACATACTGAACCAAGGCAGATTCATAGTCCTTTCCTCACCTTAAAATTTTACCAGAATTCGTACAGTCGGAAAGACAATGAATGCCTTTTGCCTCCGGAATTTCTCCCCGGATAGCTATTGCAAATATATCAATTTTTTTCTTTTGTCCGAAGCTACGGCACAAAATAGGTTACGCGGCACACCGGAACCCGTTAAAAGAATCAAGTAAAACGGACAGCAGTAAGATTGTGCGCAAAAGTCTCCACGCCCCGTTGGATCCGGTCAATCGTCTTCCGAGACGGCTTTCTCCTTCCGTGAAGATAATGCCCGAGCTGGGTCTGACTAACACCCGTTATGCGCTCCAGTCCGGCCAAGCTGAAGGCCCTGCAATAGTCATCGAGAAAACTCGCGACATCATAGAAAAATTCAAATTCGATCTCTTCAAAGGTTTTCCCGTGACGGGCATAATAACCATGCATCCCCCCATATGACTTCTTGAAATCGTCTATGGTCTCAGCCACACTCTTTCCCTCTCCGATAAGCCCATAATCCAATCCAGCCTCTTCCATATATGCAGAAAAGCCGTATTCCGATCTTTCAATAAATACTTTGACTTTTTTCATTTTCATTTATTTTAATCCAGCATCTCTCATAATTTGATTGAGCGTTCCTCTTGCAACCTCCTGCGCCCAATGGTTGCTTAGCCTGAACGTCCTTCCAGAAACAGGACTATACCATAACGGATGACCATTTGCCTGCTCTCCTGTGTCATAACAGCCGTTTTTGCGAAGTAATTTGGCGAGTTCACTATTTCATCTTTCTTTCGCGCTACAAAAGTAGGAAATTTCCTACTAATTTCCAATAGTCTTATCTGACAGCAAAGGAAAAAGAAATTATCCGTTAGTCAAAACGACTGACGGATAAAATTTAAAAATAGCTGACTACCAACTATTTAGAATAGAAAGAATACGCCAAAATAGTTGCAACTTGCAAACAAGCACAGCCTCCAATCCATTGAATATCACCCTATTATAAAGAAAGCCGTCAAGTCTTTTGCCGACGGATAATGGCGACATAGGTCAGGAGGACCACATTCATCATCAGTGAGTAGAGGATGGCAGGGATGGCCATCTCTTCATTGGAGAAGACAAAAGGACTGGAAGCCAGAGCGATGGCCTGGGCTGCATTCTGCATGCCGACTTCGATGATGACGGTACGGCGTTCCTTCCCGTCAATCCGGAAGAACCGGGACAATAGAGCCGCGCAACCCGCAGCTAGCAAGATCAGGGCCGTCACGCATAGGCCGATCCTGCCGATATGGGCAAAGATCGTCTTGTAGTGCTGGATGAAGAAGATGGTCACCAGCAGCATCAATAAGAGATTCTGCTTCAGGAGGTTGCCTACCGGCAAGTGAATACCGACCTCGGCCCCTGTCGCGGCGGTCACCCATCCCATCAGAAGAGGCAGTGTCACCAGCGTAATCAGGCTGCCAAGGGCTGTGAGCGTTACGGAAAGCGCCACATCATCCCCGGCCAGTTTGGAAAAAATATTGGATGAACTTCCGCCGGGAGAACAGGCAATCAGCATCAACCCGATAAAGAATATGGGCTGAAGACCAAACAGATACCCCAACCCCAGCGCAATGGCCGGCAGCAGGATAATCTGTCCCGTCAATGCCACGATGAAGGCCTTGGGCCGTGTCAGCACCATATAGAAATCCTTGACCTTCAGGGTAAGACCGAGATCGAACATCAAAACCGTCAGGATCGGCAGGACTATCCAGATCGTATTCATAGTAGGAAGAACAACACCGGCTTTCAGAACAAGGGATAAAGCTACATGAAATCCGGCACTCCTGCAAGTTCATGCTTGCAGGAATAAAGGGATTCGTGTAACTTTGCAGGGAAAGACCTCCCCACGATGCCTGTTTCCAAAGAAAAGAAAGCCTCCGTCCGCCGAACGCTCATCGCCCTGATTCCCCTTGGAGTCTTGGTAGGATTGCTAGCACTGGATATTTCCATTTTCGGTGCTGACTCCATCCTCGGCGCTTCGCAGGTGGCCCTGCTGGCCGCTTCCGGGGTCTGTGTTGCCTTATCATCCTGGCTATACAAAACACCCTGGAAGGATTTCCAAAAGGCGGTCGGCAGTAACTTCGGGGAGGTTTCATCCGCTATCCTCATTCTTTTTCTGATCGGTGCCATCTCGGGGACATGGACGATAAGCGGCGTAGTGCCTGCATTTATTTGTTACGGCATCAAGATTATCAGCCCGAAAGTGTTCCTTCTGACATCCTGTGTCCTTTGCGCGGTCGTTTCCGTAATGACAGGATCCTCCTGGACCACGATCGCCACCATCGGCGTTGCCCTCATCGGCATCGGCCGGGCGGAAGGGTTCAGCGACGCGATGACGGCTGGCGCGATTATTTCAGGGGCCTATTTCGGGGACAAAATCTCGCCGCTTTCGGATACGACCGTTCTGGCTTCCTCCGTCAACGGGGTCGGTCTCTTCGAACATATCCGTTACATGCTGTTCACAACAGTCCCGTCCATCGTCATCACACTCATTATCTTCACGGTCCTCGGACTGGTGCACGGCGGTGCGCCGGCTGCGCAGATGGAGACCTATCTGGAGGTCTTGAAAGATACATTCCATATAAAGCCCTGGCTCTTGATTGTCCCGGCCATTACCATCTGGCTCATCATCCGGCGGAACAACGCGGTCACGATCCTGGCGATTTCCGTGCTGACAGCCGCAGCGGCAGCTATTCTCTTCCAGCCGGATGTCGTACGGAGAATCGGGGAAGCCGTTACGGAAGGCTCACGCGCAAAGTTGTATTTCACCGGAACGGTGCGGATGATCTACGACAGCGTCGCCCTGGAGACAGGCAGTCCCGCCGTAGACCAGCTGGTGTCTACCCGGGGAATGCTCGGAATGCTCAACACGGTCTTCCTTATCCTATGTGCAATGTGCTTCGGAGCCGCCATGAAGGCCAGCGGGATGATAACCGACCTCGCCCGGATCCTCACTCCGCTCACCCGTACCCGGACAGGGCTTGTCGGATCAACAGTGGTCACAGGTACGACCCTGAACGGCATTGTCTCCGACCAATACCTTTCCATCCTCCTGACGTCCAATCTCTACCGGGAATCTTTTGAAAAGGAAGGCTATGAGGGGCGGCTTTTGAGCCGCAGTGTAGAAGATTCAGCGACCGTCACCTCTCCCCTGTTTCCCTGGTCCAGTTGCGGAATGACCCAAGCCACCATTTTGTCCGTGCCGACACTGGCCTACGCCCCTTTCTGTTTCTTCAACCTCATTTCCCCATTCATGTCCATCCTGATCGCCGCCATAGGCTGGAAAATAGTCCGTCGCAGCAATAATACTCATTAAATCTTTGCGGCCGATTCCACAACTGGGGTTACAGGCCCGTCGGGGCCAAATTCCTGCACAAGGGTCCCCGGCGTAACTCAGAGATGCTTAACATTCCTGCGACAGCGCGATGCGGAAACGGATCATAGTCAACACTTTACGCAAAACCTAACAGTCAATCATTTACACATCGCGCCTACCGCACCCTGACTGTTCCATGAGTCTATACAAATAGTGACGGAGACGGCGGACACTCTCTGAACGACAACACGCATAGGCCTACCCGTGAATCATCACGGTGAGGCCGGCCATGACGACGGATACCATCGACATGAGCTTGATCAGGATGTTGAGCGACGGGCCGGAGGTATCCTTGAACGGATCGCCCACGGTGTCGCCGACGACGGTGGCATGATGGCTGTTGGAACCCTTGCCGCCGAAATTGCCTTCCTCAACATACTTCTTGGCATTGTCCCAGGCACCGCCGGAGTTAGCGAGGAACACGGCGAGGACGAAACCTGCGCCGAGGCCGCCGGCGAGGAGGCCGATGACGCCCGCAGGACCGAGAATGATACCCACAAGCATCGGAACGATGATCGCCAGAAGCGACGGGAAGATCATCTCATGCTGGGCCGCCTTCGTGGAGATACGGACGCAGCTCGTATAATCCGGACGCTGCTTGCCTTCGAGAATACCCGCAATCTCACGGAACTGACGACGGACTTCGACCACCATCTTCTGGGCGGCGCGGCCGACGGCATTCATCGTGAGGCCGCAGAACAGGAAGGCCATCATCGAACCGATGAAGATGCCCACCAGCACATACGGATTCATCAGCGAAATATCGTAGTAGTTGACGATATCGGTAATCGTAGCCGAAACGGTATCTACGGTACGGTCTCCCACCTGGAGGACCGTCTTGCCAACGTGGCTGAAGCCGATCTTGATCTCCTCGATGTAGGCAGCCAGGAGGGCGAGGGCCGTCAGGGCCGCGGAGCCGATGGCGAAGCCCTTGCCGGTCGCGGCGGTGGTGTTGCCGAGCGAATCGAGGATATCGGTCTTCTCACGGACAGAAGGATCCAGCTCCGACATCTGGGCATTGCCGCCCGCGTTGTCGGCAATCGGGCCGTAGGCATCCGTAGCGAGGGTGATTCCCAGCGTCGACAGCATGCCGACCGCAGCGATGGAGATGCCGTAAAGACCGAAGGAAAGCGTATCCGTCGAGAAGTGGAAGTCGGTTGCAAAGCCGTAAGCCAGCAGGATGGCGCAGGCAATCGTCACGACCGGAATGGCCGTCGAAATCATACCTAAGCCGACACCGTTGATGATCACGGTCGCCGGACCGGTCTGTGAACTCTCGGCCAGCTTCTGCGTCGGCTTGTAAGAATGCGAGGTATAGTATTCGGTCACCTTGCCGATGATAACGCCGGCGAGCAGGCCGGAGATGACGGACAGGGAGAGTTTCCACCAGTTGGGGAATCCCAGCAGGTAGAACACGCCGAAGCTGAGCAGCGCGATGAGGATGGCGCTGAGGTTGGTGCCGCGGCTCAGGGAGCCCAGCAGGTCCTTCAGCGAAGCGCCTTCCTTGGTGCGGACGACATAGATGCCGAGGATGGAAAGCACCACGCCGATAGCGGCAATCAGCATCGGGGCCATGATGGCACGGAGCTGGACGGCGACGCCGTCCGAGAAGAACGCCGAGGCGCCGAGGGCCATCGTGGCGAGGATGGAGCCGCAATAAGACTCATACAGGTCGGCGCCCATGCCGGCGACGTCGACCACGTTCTCGCGCACATTATCGGCGATGGTGGCCGGATTGCGGGGATCATCCTCGGGAATATCCTGTTCGACCTTGCCGACGATGTCGGCACCCACGTCCGCGGCCTTGGTATAGATACCGCCGCCGACACGGGCGAAGAGCGCCTGCGTCGAGGCGCCCATGCCGAAGGTCAGCATCGTCGTCGTGATGACGACAAGCGTCTGGGCATCGGAGGCCTCATGCACGAAGGCGCGAAGGATCAGCCACCAGATGGAAATATCCAGCAGACCCAGTCCCACGACGGTCAGGCCCATCACGGCGCCGCTCCGGAAAGCGATCTTGAGGCCGCTGTTGAGGCTGCGCATCGTCGCGTTGGCCGTACGGGCGGAGGCATAGGTCGCGGTCTTCATCCCGACGAATCCCGCCAGGCCGCTGAAGAAACCGCCCGTCAGGAAGGCGAACGGAACCCAGGGATTCTGCACGTGGAATCCGTATGCCAGTACGGCAAACAGGGCGGCGAGCACGATAAACACGATCACGACCACCTTGTATTGCTGTTTGAGATAAGCCATGGCCCCCTCACGCACATACTGTGCAATCTCCTTCATGGTCACGGTGCCCTCGCTCTCTTTCATCATCCGGTGGAAGAAAATCCACGCAAAAAGCAGCGCTATGACAGAAGCCGCAGGGACCGCATAAAACAAAATATTCAGATTCATAAAAATGGTTTGGTTAGTTATAACCTACAAATATAGTAAAAGATTCCGGAACAAGTCCGGAATGACCGGAAAAACAAAGCCCGGAATAAAGAAAACAGCCCGGAATTCCGGGCTGTCTGAAAGGGTGTCGCTTCGATTTACTCAGCGGGAGTTTCTGCTGCAGGGGCCTCTGCGGGAGCCTCGGCTGCGGGAGCTTCGGCTGCGGGAGCGGCCTCGGCCTTCTTCGCCCGGCTGCGGCGGGTACCCTTCTTGGCTTCCTTCTTGGTGGAAGCGGCGAGGGCAGCCTCGTTGAAGTCGACAAGCTCTACGAGCGCCATTTCACCGCCGTCACCCTGACGGAAACCGGTGTGGAGCACGCGGAGATATCCGCCGGGACGCTCGGCAATCTTGGGAGCGATGTTGCGGAAGAGTTCCGAAACAGCGTATTTATCCTTCAGATAGCTGAAAACAACCCTGCGGGAATGGGTGGAATCGTCCTTGGACTTGGTGATGAGCGGCTCAAGATACTGCTTGAGGGCCTTCGCCTTGGCCACGGTCGTCTCGATCCTCTTGTGGAGGAGGAGGGAGGAAGCCATGTTGGCGAGCATCGCTTTGCGGTGACCGCTCTTGCGTCCGAGATGATTGACTGCTTTATTGTGTCTCATGTCTAAACGTTCTTTTTCTTGGGTTCAATATTATACTTCGTAACATCCATGCCGAAGGACAGCTTCATCTTCTCCACAAGGAGGTCGATCTCGCCGAGAGACTTGCGTCCGAAGTTGCGGAACTTCATCAGCTCGGATCTCGAATAGGAGACGAGGTCGGCGAAGGTATCGATGTCAGCAGCCTTCAGGCAGTTGAACGCTCTTACCGAGAGTCCCACCTCAGAGAGTTTGGTAAGAAGCAGATGCCTCATCCGGAGTGCCTCTTCGTCCAGGTCCTTGGACTCGGTCTCGACCGGGCCCAGCGGGGCGATCTTGTCACCGTCGGTGAAAAGCTTGAAGTGATAGATAAGGATGTCGGCTGCATCCTGCAGGGCGGCCTTCGGAGAAATGGAACCGTCGGTTTCGATCTCGAGGTTCAACTTCTCGTAGTCGGTCTTCTGCTCGACACGCCAGGGCTCCCTGGACCAGTTCACCTTGCGGATCGGGGTATAGATGGCATCCACGGGAATGGTCCCGATGGGCGTGTTCTCATCCCTGAGTTCCTCGGCCGGGACGAAACCGCGGCCCTTGGTGATGGTAAGGGTGATCTCCAACTTGACGGAGGGCTCCAGCGAGCAGATGTGCAGCTCGGGATTCAACACCTGGAAAGAAGACAATCCTCTGAAGATATCCTCTGCGGTAAACTCCTGTTTGCCGCTGATGGTGATGTTCGCCACCTCGCTGTCTTCCGTTTCCACCATTCTCTTGAAGCGGACCTGCTTGAGGTTGAGGATGATGTCCTGCATTCCTTCGATGACGCCGGGAATCGTCGTGAACTCATCGTCCACACCGGCGATCTTGATCGAAGAAATAGCAAAACCTTCCAGAGACGAAAGCAAGATGCGGCGGAGTGCGTTACCAATCGTCTGCGCATATCCGGGCTCCAACGGCCTGAATTCGAAACGTCCGACGGTATCCGTACCCTCGAGCATAATCACCTTGTCCGGTTTTTGAAAAGCTAAGATTGCCATAATTCGTTGGGTGTTTAAATTTTACTTGGAATAGAGGTCGACGATCAGCTGCTCGTTGATGGGCTCGGGGATATCCTCACGTGCGGGGACGTTGAGATACTTGCCGGCGAGGGTGTTGGTATCGAATTCAATCCAGGAATACTTGGTCGCGGAGGCGACGCTGTTCTGGATGACCTCGAGGCTCTTGGACCTCTCCCTGACCCCGAAGGCCTGTCCGGGCTTCACCTGGGCAGAAGGGACGTTGCAGATGGCGCCGTCAAGGGTAATGTGACGGTGGAGAACCAACTGACGGGCGGCGCGGCGCGTCGGAGCGATACCGGCGCGGTACACGAGGTTGTCAAGCCGGGATTCCAGCAGGAAGAGAAGGTTGACACCGGTCTGTCCCTTCATGCGGGAAGCCTTGTCGTACGTGTTGCGGAACTGACGCTCGAGCACACCGTACATATATTTGACTTTCTGTTTCTCCTTGAGCTGGATGCCGTACTCTTTCTGTTTTTTGCGCTTGGCGGCGAGTCCGTGCTGTCCCGGAGGCGTGTTCCTCTTCTCGAAGTATTTGTCAGGCCCATAGATCGGCTCACCGAACTTACGGGCGATTCTAGTAGTAGGACCAGTATATCTTGCCATGGTAACTTGATTTTAATGGGATTAAACTTTACGACGGCCTTTAGGACGGCACCCGTTGTGGGGCATCGGGGTGACATCGATGATCTCGGTCACGACGATTCCTGCGTTGTTGATGGTCCTGATAGCGGACTCACGGCCTGCGCCGGGGCCCTTGACATACACCTTCACCTTGCGGAGACCGGCGTCAAATGCCTTCTTGGCGGCATCCTCGGCGGCCATCTGGGCGGCGTACGGAGTATTCTTCTTGGATCCCCTGAAACCGCACTTACCGGCAGATGACCAGCTGATCACCTGACCCTGGGCGTTGGCGAGGGATACGATTACGTTGTTGAAGGTCGATGAAATATGCGCCTGTCCCAAGGCTTCAACCTTAACAACTCTTTTCTTGGTAGTTGTAGTTTTCTTTGCCATAACTTCTCAGACTTTACTTGGTTGCTTTCTTCTTGTTGGCAACGGTCTTCTTCTTACCCTTGCGGGTACGTGCGTTGTTCTTGGTGCTCTGGCCACGCACAGGAAG
>JAEEGL014522932.1_pt1 | contig 12358 bp, 8 predicted proteins | sample 9134231 | NCBI WGS metagenome assembly JAEEGL01 (sample SAMN16246548, study PRJNA631951) | gut metagenome | biome: gut microbiome; feature: rumen; material: fiber-attached | host: Bos | place: Iran: Karaj | collected 2018-10 | reverse complement strand
GTTCGATCCCGCGGACAATTCGCCGCGTCCCTCGTACTGGGCCTTCGACGCATGACGATCATTGCGCGCCTTGAAGTCCGCCGTGTCTGCCCGGGGGGATGATGAGTCTGGCCAGGGGCGTAGCGTGGCTTCATGCGACGGCGTGCGCTTTGCTGTTTTGGTCGTCAGGTTTACGGGCGATCTCAACCAGACGGCGACATGTGGCGTCTCCGTCGATCTAGGAGGAGTCCGCTGTGAGGAGTTGTCCGTAAAGACGCTCGATTCGCGCCATGCCTTTCAGGCGCGGCCTGCCGCAATGCGAAATGGGAGGGTCGAACTATCGCTTGAGCCTCGGGCTTTGGCGCTCGTCGAAGGGCGTCTGATTGGAATCGAAGGGAAAGGAACTTGTAGATGAAGGCACTCGTCTTTGGTGGAAACGGTCGTCTTGGGCAGGTCCTTGTTGCGCAGCTCAGGGCCAGCAATGTGGAGGTGGAAGCGCCGTCCCACGCGGACTGCGACCTGAGTGCGCGAGGAGCCGCATTGTCTTTTGTGCGCAAGAGCGCGGCGACGCATGTTTTCAACTGCGCGGCGATGAGTTCGCTGGAAGGTTGCGCCGATGCGAGGGATCTGGCGATGCAGATCAATGCGAATGCGCCGTTTGAGATGGCGCAGGCCTGTTCCGAAAAAGAGATTCGGTTCGTCCACATTTCCACGGACTACGTCCTGGACGGCGAGCTTCCCGGCATGAAGGGCGAAACAGCCGCGCTTAAGCCGATTTCCGTCTACGCACGGAGCAAGGCAGAGGCGGAGCGGGCAGTGCTTGACGTCTGTCCGTCGGCACTTGTCGTCCGCGTCTCGTGGCTTTGCGGCAATCCGTCGCGCCCTGCGTTCGTAGAGCAGACGGTGGCGAGGCTCGTTGGAGGCGAACCGCTTTCGGCTATTTCCGACAAGTATTCCCTGCCGACGGACGTGGAGGAGCTTGCTCCAATCCTGGTTGACGCCGCAAGCGCCGACCTCGTCGGCGTCGTGCAGGCGTGCGCGAGCGGCGAGCCGGTCAGCTGGCATGACATGGCGGCGCGGGCGGTTCGCGCGGCGCGGGGCGTCCGTCCGGAGATTTCAGAGCCCGTCATCCAGCGACAGAGCCTTGCGGACATTCCGTTCTTTCGCGAGAAGCGCCCCCTGCACACGGCAATGTCCAACGCCAGGCTTACGGACGGCGGATTCCGTTTTTCGTCCGTTGACGACACGATCGCCAACGCCGTTGCACGCTTTTTGGTGAAATAACCCAAACCCGAATTGGAGCAACATATGAACGGACTCAAAACGCTTTCCCCTGTTTCTCTGTTTTTGATGGCATCGCTCGTCGTGCCTGCGTTCGCCGCGCCTTCCGCGTGGAACGCTCTCGGCACGCGCGAGCAGACGCTTGCGACGTTCGAGTCCGAGATGTTCGGAAAGCGTCCTGTCGAGCGTCCCGAAAAGCTTTCCTTCGCGCAGGAGGAGCCAGACCGCGACGTGCTGGACGGCAAGGCGGTTCTCAGGCGCGTGCGAATCGCATACGGCGGCAAGTGGGGCGACGGCTCGTTCGTGGTGACGGCGGTCCTGCCCAACCCCCTGAAGCGGCGGGCGGCGTTCCTGCTGATAAACCGCGCAAGGCCGATGTCCTGTCTCGAAGGCGGAGACGAAAGGCGACGCGGATATTGGCCGGTCGAGAAAATCGTCGAGCGCGGCTATGCGACGCTTTCGTTCTGGTATGGCGAGGTGGCTCCGGACCGCAGCTACGGGAACTCGAAGGGAGTCTTCGAATGCTTCGAGGATCTTTCTGTTCAGTACAGGCCGAAGGACAACTGGGGCACGCTTTCCGCATGGGCCTGGGGCGCGAGCAGGGTGATGGACTGGCTGGAGACCGCGCCGCTTGTCGACGAGAGCCGAGTGGCGGTCGTCGGGCATAGCCGCGGCGGAAAGGCCGCGCTTTGGACGGGCGTGACGGACACCAGGTTCGCGATGGCGTGCGTTAACGGCTCGGGCTGCTGCGGGGCGAAGCTGAACGCGGCGGATCTGCCGCGCTCCGAGCATTTCGCGGACATCGCCGTCACTTTCTCGTTCTGGTTCACGCCGCAGTTCATCAGGCATGTCAACAGGGATGCCGAAGTCCGTTTCGACCAGCACCAGCTTCTTGCGCTCATGGCGCCGCGCCTTCTTTGCGTCGGTGCGGGGTCCGAAGACCACTGGGCGGGCCCGGAAGGGGAGTTCGAGGCGTGCCGCCTTGCTTCGCCCGCATGGGAGTGCGCCGGGGAAAGGGGCCTTGTCGCTGACGGATTCCCCAACCCCGGCGCTGCGCTTTCCGAAGGCCGTCTTTCGTTCCACCTCCATGACGGCGGACACAACCTCGGCGCGTTCGACTGGAACGTCTTCATGGACGTCGCCGATGCAAACGGCTGGCGCGACGTCCGTCCGGCCGAGTAGCGGTTCGCCCGATGCTGGCAGCGCCTTTGCCATGACGCTACTGACCAAAAGTATATCTTCTCGGAGCGTCCGGGTCTTGCTATAATTGTCGCATGATCACATTAGGAGAAAACCAAATGAAAATTTTCGCGAAAGGGCTCCTTTGCGCGGCAGGCGCACTTCTTGTGTCTACGTGCATGGCGAAGCCGAAGAAGGTCCTCATGATCGGAAACTCGTTTTCGATATGCGTGCTCAAGGAGATGCCGGCCGTCTGCGCCGAGCTGGGCGCAGAGGTCGACATCGTGTCACTCTACATCGGCGGATGCCCGCTTTCCAGGCACGTAGAAAACATCGCGCATCCCGACTCAAAGCCCTACTACGTTACCTGGCACTACGATTCGGTCGCAGACCAGAAGGATGTTCCGTTTGCGCAGCTTCTCGGCGGAGGCAAGAAGGACCACGCCAACATCCCCGAGATGCTCAAGGCCGACAAGTGGGACATTGTCACCGTCCAGCAGGCTAGCCACGAGAGCTGGCGCGCGGAGACGTACCTCCCGTACGGCGACGAGCTCGTCAAGACGGTCCGGGAACTTGCGCCGCAGGCGGAAATCGTCGTGCAGGAAACGTGGAGCTATACGCCGTGGGATGCCCGCCTGGCGAAGTGGGGGATCGGCCAGGACGAAATGTACCGCGGCCTTCGCGAGGCGTATGCTTCTTTTGCCGAAAGGCACGGGCTTCGCGTCATTCCAATGGGCACGGCCGTGCAGGAATACAGGAAATGCCTGCCCGTGCTATACGGGGAGAGCGTCAACGGAGGCGACGTATGCGGAACGGATCGCTTCGTGTTCGAGGGAGGGCGGTGGCGTCCCGACGGCGACGTCTTCCACCTCAACGAGCGCGGACACTTCCTGCAGGGGCTCGTGTGGGCGGCATCGCTTATGGACGTGGACGTCACGAAGGGCAGCCGCGTGCCCGCCGCGCTGGCGGACCGTCCGGAAAGGGCGAGGCTCATGCGCGAGATCGCCGACCGCGTGGCCGGCGCTTCGTCTTCGCCCAGGGTCGTGACCAGCCTTGACGGCGCGGGCTGGCTGTTCGACGGCGAGCCGGTCGAGGTGCCGCACACGTGGAACGCCTACGACTCCGCCGACGGCAGGACGGACGGCATACCGACTCCTTCGATCGCGGGCTGGGTACAGGGCAACTCCATTGAAATGAACGGCTACAGCCGCCGCAACGCGACGTATGCGCGCAGCCTTCCGGCGCCTCAGCGCGGACGCAGGTACTTTCTTTCGTTCGACGGAGTCAGCCAGAAGGCGGAAGTGCGCGTCAACGGACGCCTTGCCGGACGTCATGCAGGCGCGTTCACCCCGTTCGTCTTCGAGATCACTCAGTTCCTCAGCAGCGACGGCAACTGGCTCGAAGTCGCCGTGGACAACCGCTACGATCCTGACGTTCCGCCGCTAGACGCGGACTTTTCGCTCTGTGGCGGCATATACAGGAGCGTCAAGCTGGTCGAGACGCAGCGCGACTGCATCGACCCGCGCTGCCCGGTCCGCGCCTGGCCCGATCCGAAGACTGGAGAAGTCCGCATAGACTACGTTGTCGGCGGAAGGCCTAAGAGCGTCGTCGAAAAAGTCGAAGGCTTCGAGCTGTGGACTCCCGAGAACCCCCGCCTGTACGACGTCGTCGTCAAGGAAGGGCGTGACGAGGTTGCGCTCAAGGTCGGCTTCCGCACTGTCGAAATGCGCGAGGACGGATTCTACCTGAACGGGAAGAGGCGCAAGGTGCGCGGTGTCAACCGCCACCAGGATCTCGAGGGCAAGGGCTGGGCTCTCAGCGCGGCGGACGAGGAGCGCGATTTCCGCATGATCAAGGAGATCGGCGCGGACGCCGTGCGACTTGCGCACTATCCGCAGAGCGAAAACGTCTATCGCCTCTGCGACGAACTCGGGCTGCTCGTCTGGTGCGAGCTCCCGCTCGTCAACAAGATCACGCTCAGCGACGACTTCCTGTCGAACGCGAGGCGGCAGGCGCGCGAAATGGTCGAATGGCGCGGCAACCATCCGTGCGTTGCCTGGTGGGGCGTCTTCAACGAGATATACAACGGATCCAACCACATGAAGACCGGCTTTTTCGAGCCGACGCTCGCGATGGTCACGGCGGACATCAAGAAGCTCGACCCGTCGCGTCCCGTCGGCGGCGTGACGTGCGTCTGGGATCGTCCGCAGCTCAATGCGATTCCCGATGCGCTGGGCTTCAACTTCTATCCTCACTGGTACGACAAGCGTTCGCTTGACGTGAAGCTCGACGAGTTCTTTGTGCTGCATCCCGACCGCAAGGTGATCGCGATGACGGAATATGGCGCAGGCGCGAGCGTCAACCACCACCAGAATCCTGCGCCCGACTGGTTCGAGCCCGCGTCGCCGTTCCACCCAGAGGAATACCAGACGCGCGCGCACATGAAGGTGTATTCGCAGATCATTCGTCGCAATGACCTTTGGGGCACCTTCGTCTGGGCCATGTTCGACTTTGCCGCGGACAACAGGAACGAAGGCGAGCGCCGGGGCATAAACGACAAGGGGCTCGTAACGCGCGACAGGAAGACGCGCAAGGATTCCTTCTACATGTACAAGGCCAACTGGAACGAGGAGCCGATGCTTTGGCTCTCCGGCAAGCGCATGAAGGAAACGTCAAGCGCTTCGGTGGACGTGGTTGCGTTTTCCAACCTCGGCGAGGAGGTCGTTCTCCTGGTCAACGGAGGGGAAGTCGCGCGATGCATGCCAGACGACGTGAAGTGCGCGGTCTTTCACGGCGTCAAGCTTGGGACAGGCGAGAACCGCATCGAGGTAAGGTGCGGCGGACGATCTGATTCATGCATCTGGAACAGGAAGTGAGGTGGTCGACTATGAAAAAGTTCGTGCTTCAATTCTTCGTTGCCACTGCCGCCTCGCTTTCATGCAGCGCGTCTGAAACGGTTGTCGTCGGAAACGCCCGGTTCACCTTGCTTACGGACAGAATGGTGCGCTGCGAATGGAGCGAGGCGGGTGTGTTCGAGGACCGTCCTTCGCTCACGTTCGTCAACCGCGACATGCCGTCCGTGAAGTACTCCAGCGAACGGCGCGGCGGCGGGGTGGCGATCAAGACGCCTAAGATGGCGCTCGTCTGGAAGGGCGGCGCATTCACCGAGGACAACCTTTTCGTCAACGGCGTTTCCGTGTTGTCCGAGGACAAGGAGAACCTTCTCGGCACCCAGAGGACTCTTGACGGGAAGAGCGGTTTCGCCGACGTCATGCCAACAATGGAGAAAGGGCTCCTCTCACGGCGAGGAGTCACGGTCGTAGACGACACGAAGACGCCTCTGTTCGTCGACTCGACTGGCCGCTGGGACAGGTGGGTCTCCGAGCGCCCCGCAGCGCGCGAGGGCGCGTACCGCGACTTGACCGTGTTTGCGTATGGACATGACTACAAGGCGTGCCTAGGCGACTACGTCAAGGTAGCAGGGCGCATACCGCTCCCGCCGCGCTGGGCGTTCGGCTACTGGTGGAGCCGCTACTGGCTTTATACCGACGCCGAGGTGAGGAACCTTGTCGACGAAATTCAGTCCGTGGGCTGTCCGATCGATGTGTTCGTCATCGACATGGAATGGCACGAGACGTGGAACATCGGCGACAGGGCGGACTGCTACGACGAGTTCGGTGAGATGTGGGGCTGGACCGGGTATACGTGGAACCGCAGGCTGTTCCCCGATCCTGTCTCGACGCTCGGCTACCTGCACGGGAAGGGCTGCAAGGTCGCGCTCAACCTCCATCCCGCCAGCGGTGTCACGCCGGTTGAGGAGCCATACGCCGACTTCTGCCGCGACTACGGGTGGAAGGGCACGAACGCCGTACCGTACAGGGGCGACGAGCAGCGCTGGGCGGAATGCTATTTTGACGACGTGCTTGGGCCCCTGGAGCGCCAGGGAGTCGATTTCTGGTGGCTTGACTGGCAGCAGTGGAAGATGTCCAAGGACAAACCTACGCTGAGCAATACGTTCTGGCTCAACCACATCTTCGCCGCCCATTCCGCCGAGCGCAGCGGCGGCGCGGAGCGTCCGTTCATCTACCACCGCTGGGGCGGCCTCGGCTCTCACCGCTACCAGGTCGGGTTCTCGGGCGACTGCAAGGTGTCCTGGGGCATGCTCGCCGCGATGCCGTGGTTTACGGCGACCGCCGCCAACGTCGGATACGGATACTGGGGGCACGACATCGGAGGCCATCACAATCCCGACGGCGACGACGGGACGAACGGCGAGCTTTTCACTCGCTGGCTTCAGAGCGGAGTCTTCACGCCGATATTCAAGACCCACTCCACCAAGGATGCCAGAATCGAGCGCCGCATCTGGAAGTATCCCGAGCATTTCAACGCGCTCAGGGATGCGCTGCGGCTGCGCTACCGCCTTGCGCCTTACATCTACGCCGCCGCCCGCCAGGCGTACGAGACCGGCGTGTCGATGTGCCGTCCGATGTACTACGACTCTCCGGAGGACGAGCGGGCGTACCGTGCGCTGAACGAATACATGTTCGGCGACGACATTCTCGCCGTTACGGTGACGAACGCGATGGAGAAGGGCGAGCAGGTGTCCAAGGTCGACGTGTTCCTTCCCGGGGGAAGGTGGTATGACGTATCCAGCGGCGAGATCCTCGACGGAGGCTGCGTCGTGAAGCGCGAATACGCACTGGACCAGAATCCGTGGCTCGTGCGCTGCGGGGCCGTCATACCGATGTATCCGGCCGCCGTGAAGAACCTTGCCGAACCCGGCACGGACGACATCGAGCTTTTCTTCGCTCCCGGCGCGGACTTTGGGAGGTGCGAAGTGTACGAGGACGGGGGGACGAATCCCGACTACGAGGCGAACTTCAGGAAGACGGCGGTGGAGCGCAAGGGCGGACGCATTGCAATCGGTCCCCGGGCCGGGGCATACACGCTTCGCTTCCCGTGCATGGCCGCGCCGCTGCGAGTCACGGTCAATGGCGCGGAGACTGCATGGAGCTGGGATGCCAAGGACTTTGCGGTTGTCGTCAAGACGCCGCGCATGGACGGATCGTCCGAGACCGTCGTTGAAATATCACTCCCGGACGACGCCGCGGAGACGGAGCGGATGCTTGCCGGGTTCAAGGGCAGGCAGCGCGAGATCGACGCTCTAACGGAGGAGTTCAAGGGCAGCCTCCGTCCCATACTTTGGGCTCTGAATCTCCCGGATAGCTGGCAGGAATTCTGGCAGACTCCGGCGGCAATCGCCGCCGAGCCGCAGAGGATGTCGGAATTGCTTGCCCTCCGCGAGGATGCGCGCCGCAGGTTTGCCGGTTACCTGAAGCGGTACAGGGGAAAGCTTGACGATGGTCTCTGGCGGCGGCTGGCGGCGTACGCCCCGGCGGATGCCCTTGAGACGGACGACAAGCGCGAGACCGTTGTCGTGGAGAAGACAGGCGCGGCCGTGCAGTGCGCGATCGACCGCATGCATTCGTCTGGCGGTGGAAGGGTGGTCCTTCGCGGCGGAGTCTACGAAAGCGGCACTATATACCTCAAGAGCGGCGTCGAGCTTCGGATAGAGAAGGACGCCGTGCTTCGCGGCCCGGCGACTCCGGACGGATACGACGACGTCGACGACCCGCGGATCGGCAAGGCGCCGGAGCGTTCGCGCAAGGCGTTCATCGTGTGCCTGGACGGCAGAGACGTTGCGATAACGGGCGAAGGAACGATAGACGGGCAGGGCGTTTCGTTCTACGACACCAACGTGCCGCCGGGTGCTCGCCATTTCGCGAAGCCAGCGTTTCCTCGTCCGCGCATGGTCCAGTTCTTCAAGTGCGACGGCGTGCGCTTCGAGGGCGTGACGTTCAAGGACAGCCCGGGCTGGACGTTCTGGCTGAGGATGTGCGACGACGTTACTGTAAACGGCATTGTCGTTGACGGCGACATGAGGATGATAAACAACGACGGGCTTCACTTCGATGGATGCCGTCGCGTCCGCGTCCGCGACTCGCGGCTCAGTACGGGTGACGACTGCATCGTCGTGAGGGCGAACAGAAGCCCCAACGGAGACTCGTCGCATTGCGAAGACGTGGAGGTGTCCCGCTGCGTGCTCAGGAGCGCCTGCCAGGCGGTGCGCATCGGATGCCCGTCCGACGGGAACATCCGCCGCGTCAGCTTTACCGACGTCGACATCTCCGGATACAACGGCGTCGCGTCCGTCCATCCCCTGCGCTATCTGCAGCGCGGTTCGCGCGGCGGTTGCAATATCGAGGGGATTCTCTTCGAGAGGTGCAGGATCGACGTCGAGGCCGCGCCGGTCGTGATAGACGTCCAGCCCGGCGTGGTGCTGGGCGGTATTTGCAACTTCGTATTCCGCGACTCGAAGATGCGCGGAGGGAGCGAGATGATCGTTCGCGGCACGGCGGAGTCTCCCGTAGGCGGAGTCAGGTTCGAGAACGTCGAAGTCGCGAACTCGCCTTCCACTCCTTCGGGTTTCAACTGGAAGTGGGAGTCCGACTCGTGGGAGGTCGAGCCATAGCCGGTTCCGTCAGGTTTTGAGAAGCTGTCGCCGCATCGCGATGGCGACGGCTTCCGACCTGTTGGCGGCGCCGAGCTTCTTGAAAATCGTCAGGCAGTGGTGCTTTACGCCGCTTACGGAAATCCCGAACTGCATCGCTATCTCCTCGTTGGTGAGCCCGCGCGTGACGGAGTGTAGGATGTCCTGCTGGCGCTTTGTGAATTCGGGCAGCTCCGGCTCCTCCTTCATTGATTTCGCGATTTCCGGCGAGAACGCGCTGTCGCCGCGGTAGGCCGCGTGGATCGCGTCGGCGAGCTCTTCGGTCGTGACGTCTTTCGTGACGGCGCCAGATGCGCCGTTGGCGATTGCGCGCGCGATGTCTGCCGACGAGCCGAACGTCGTCAGTATGATGACCTTTATCCCCGGGATCGCCTCGCGAAGCCGCTTCGTCGTCTCTGCGCCGTCCATCTCAGGCATTACGAGGTCGGAGATCACGACGTATGGCTTCAGTCCCTTGGCAAGGCGGATGGCGCCCTCTCCGTCTTCGGCTTAGCCCACGACCTCGATGTCCTGGCGGTATTTGAGGAGCGCGGCAATCCCCATCCTGGCTATCGTATGGTCGTCCGCGAGAATTACCTTGATCTTGCTCATTTGGCCGAATCTCCTTTCTGTCCGTGCGTGGCGATTTCTATTACGGCTCGCGTCCCCTTGCGGGCTCGGACTCGATGCTGAAGCGCCCGCCGATTCGCCTGGCGCGTTCGCGGATGTCGCGCAGCCCGAAATGCCCTTCGTCAGGCCCGGGACAGTTCCCCGTGTCGAACCCGGAACCGTCGTCCTTGACGGACACTGCGATCGACTCCTTGCCGGCCTCCATGAAGACCCATACGTTCGCGGCCTTGCCGTGGCGCGATGCGTTGACGCAGAGTTCGCGGACCGACTGGAGCAGGCGGTGATCTGCATCGTTATGCCCGAGAGGTTCTGCGCCAGCGAGTCGTGGAGTTCTGCCGCGAGACGGGTTCGCTCGTCTATGCGGAGCTCTGCCGCCGCGTTTGATATCTCGGCGCGGTATAGCGCGCGGGCGGTCCGCCTGGCCATGTGGCGCAATGAAACGTTCCAGGCCAGGATCGCGGCGAGCGCGGCGAGAAGCGCGCCCACGAGCGCCATCAGGCGCTTTGTCGTCCACCATGGCGGACGAGAGACCGTCGCGAGGTCTTCCGCGGAGCGCGGCACGAGGAGCAGCTTTTCGATGCGCGGCAGTATCATGTTGGGATGCCACGACTGCGACTCCATGACGCAAATCCCGGTCGCGTCGATCGTCGAGTCGATCTGGATGCCGTTTGCGATTTCCGGCTTCGCGCTGACGTCTACGGGAACGAGGAACTTGCCGGACTCTATCAAGATCGATTTCCTGTCGCCAAGTCCCGACGGCACGGCCTTCACGCGACCCCTCATCCGGATGAGCCGCCCAAGGTAGTTCGGCTTTACCATGCGCTGCCCGGGACTGTCCAGGAGCAGCTCTTCCGGCCAAACGTCGAGCGCGGTCTGGACTGGAGCGCTGCCGCCCGTCTCGGGCCTGTATTTCGCCCGCGTCAGGTTTATGCGGTAGAGGTCGGTCTCGGGATAGCCCAGCACGGTTATAAATTCGCCGCAGGCCGGGCGCGACGAGGGGTCGTCTAGTTCGACGCGCATTACGTAGCCCTCTTCGTCCTGGAGCAGGAACCTGCCGGAGCTCCAGGCGGCGAGGACGTGTCCCCTTGCGGTGCACCGCTGCATCGAGGCGATGTCGTACGAGCACGTGGCGTACGCGGCGATGATCTTGTCGGGATTGGGATGCCGCCTTGTCGCCAGCTTTACGACGCCGACGTAGGGCTCGTAGAGCGGCAAGTCCTCCGGACGAATCCAGATTCCCCTCAGGAACTCTTCTATCCGCCGCGCTCGAACACCGTGCGGCACAGGAAATTGGCGAAGCCGAATTTCTCCGCCGCCGCGGACTGCCCGACGCGGTTGTGTCCGTGCAGGTTGTTGTGGAACGTGTGGAACGGGCAGTTTCGGAGGCACCCGGGGTTTGCCTGCATGCCCATCATCTTCCCGTGCGCCTTCGCCCAGGCGGACATTTCCTTTATGTAGTCGAGCCGCCTGTGCGCGTTGCGTCCGGCGTAGAACGAGTCGAAGAGGTCCTCGACATAGCCGAGCGAGCCGGTCGTGGCGATGTCCATGTTGATGCTGAACCGGATCTTCAGGGAGGGAAAGCGCATCCGGACCACTTTGGCGATGAACGGGGAAGTCGTGGTCAGGTGGTTGGGGAACAGGCCCTTGGAATCCATCTCGTTCAGCTTCTCTGTCACGAGGTCGGCCAGCGTCTCGGTCATCGAGATGTCGCCGTAGCAGTTTGCGTTGAAGATGGTGTCCAGCTCGATTCCGTTGTCTCGTGTCCACCGCAGGTCAGAGGCGATTCGCTCGCGGCGTTCGTCCGTCCAGTCGTCCATCGGCCTCGAAGCGGCCACGCCCGGCCAGGCGAAAAAGACCTCCTTGATCCTCTCCTGATACGGGGCGCAGACATCTTTGAACGGCTTGTTGTCAAACCATCCTACCGCAAGTTTCCGATTAGACATTATTCATGTCTCCATAGCCTTTAACTCCGTGACGGATGTTGCGGTTCACTTGGCGCGGCATATGCGCCGCGCAGCGGCAAGGAATGCGCATCTGAAGTTGCAGCGGAAAGAACTTGGGGAGAGGCCCAAATTGCTTTGCAGAAAATGCGCCATCTGACCCTAAAAACATGCAATAGCGCAGAATGAGAATTCGATGCGGAAAATTCTAAGACGGTCCTGAAAGCCGATGACTGGCGGTTATGGTATAATATGGCGACATGAAGGCATCTCGTGAGGTCGGGGGCGCGCGCATTCATGCGATATTGGCCCGCGAATCGGATACGGCTGTCGTGTTCAGGCGAGGCCCGTCGAACAAGACCGCGGTCTTGAAATGGGATTTGCTGACCGACAGGTTTGAACTCGGACAGTGGTTCTACGGAAGCTTCTATCCCTATCGCTGCGACATTTCGCCGGATGGCAGGCATCTCGTCTATTTTGCCGCGGAGTATGGACGGGGTAGTTCGATGGAAGAGTACATAGAGTCCCGGATAAAGGCGGAGCTGGGAGAGATTTCGTGGTTTCATGGGGGACAGTATTACCAGCGGATGGAGCGAATAGTCAACGATTCGGCCACCCGGCGCGAGTCGGCGGTCGCGGGGCGACCGCCCTACCGGGTGGCGGCGTGCGCGGAGTGTTGGTCAAGGCGGCGGGCGACAAGACCAAGCCATACGCTGGAACGGCGCTCTATTCGCTCGCGGAGGACTCATGCGCGACGAGGGCGCAGAAGGCCGCGACGAAGCGCGGCCCTCCCGTCATG
>JAEEGL014065151.1_pt1 | contig 12358 bp, 6 predicted proteins | sample 9134231 | NCBI WGS metagenome assembly JAEEGL01 (sample SAMN16246548, study PRJNA631951) | gut metagenome | biome: gut microbiome; feature: rumen; material: fiber-attached | host: Bos | place: Iran: Karaj | collected 2018-10 | reverse complement strand
GCATGCCCAAGAAAAAAGTCTTAGGAAACTCTCCTCTTTCGGCGGTTTTCCCTTTTGCCTGCACTCTACTGCTCCTAACGCATCCTGCAGGGTACTGATGATCACCGCAACCTCTATCTCATTCTCAATTGGTCGTAAGCCTTTTTGTCTCTGGCTTGCTAGATAGCATAACACCCTGCGGCCTGTCTGTCAACCCATGAAAACAGGATGTAAGATTGTCCTGAAAAACAGGATGTACGATCGTCGCCCGTAAAAAAGCAGGCACCAGAAACCATATGTGCACGCAGGAAAAAAGAATTGCGCATGAAAGTGTTGAAAATTCCCCGCATATTTAGAAAATTCTCTACTTATTATCTGTAAAATATGGTATAATACATTCAGTTTTACCGCTCGATGAGCATACCAAAAATCACGTGTAAGGAAGGTATATCTGTGATGAAAAAGAAACTGTCTATGCGCTCCATGTTAATGCTGTTTGCTTTGATCCCCGCGATCTCCACCATCATTGTTCTGGGCATTGTTTCCGCCATGATCATGACCCGGCACGTAGAGGAAAACATCAAGGAGGAGCTGATGGTAGCCTCCAAATCCCTTCGTGAATATTACGAATATGACCTGATCAATGACAATGATCTGGTGGACGGCTTCTGTGAATACGATACGGATTTCATCGACCGGATGGGAACCACAGGTGTAGATCTGACATTGTTTAAGGATAATATCCGTTTCATGACCACCATTACGGGTCCTGACGGAAAACGGATTGAAGGAACCGAAAGCTCTCCCGAGGTTTGGGAGATCGTCAAAAGCGGCGGCGATTACTACTCTGATGATGTCGTGATCAACGGGATCGATTACTACGTATATTATATGCCCCTCGGCGATCAGAATAAGATCTACGGAATGTCCTTTGCCGGAAAGCCCGCCACACAGGTTCAGGCTGCCAAAAAGCGACTGTATCTCATGATCTTTTCCATCGGCATTGTCCTGACTTCCCTCTTTGCCATCCTGGCGATGTTCATATCCCGCAAGGTTGCAGAGCCCCTTAAGAAGGCCGCTATGGCTGTGGAAAGCCTGGCCGACGGACAGCTGAATGAGAATTTTGAAGTCACCTCCGGGATTGCCGAGACCACGATGCTCTTAACCGGACTGCAGCGCTTCTCCACGATCCTGACCCGGATCATCTCAAACATTTCGGAGAAGACGGAGGAGCTGGTGGCAGATGCGTCCAACCTGAATCTGTCCTCCACGCAGAATGCGGATAATATGAATCAGCTTTCCCAAGCCTACAACGATATCTCAAACGGTGCCAGCACGCAGGCCGATGAGGTGCAGCGGGCGGCAGGTGCCGTAACCGAAGCCGTATTTGATGTGGAAAAGATCAATGCGGCCGTAGAAAACACCACTGCCGTTACCGAGGAAATGACCCAGGAATCGCAAAAGGTTGCTTCCGATTTCGATGTGCTTTTGCAGGATACCTTTGAGAGCATCAAAAACCTTGAAGCCATCACGGATAAAATGAATGCCGTTTCCAATGCCGTGGATAACGTAAACAACGCTGCCGGCGAGATCAACAATATCGCTTCCCAGACCAATCTGCTGTCCTTAAATGCGAGTATCGAAGCTGCCCGTGCCGGTGAAGCAGGACGCGGTTTTGCCGTAGTTGCAGGAGAGATCAGCAACCTGTCCGAGCAGTCAGACAAGGCTGCCAGGACCATCAAGGAGATCATGACGCACCTTGAGGCAGAAACGAAGGATGCTGTGGAGATGGTTTCCCGCCTGTCACAGATCATGAAAAAGCAGGAGGAAAACTCCAGGACCTCCAAAGAGAGTCTTACCTCCCTGATGAGCTCCATTCAGGATACCCAAAGTCAGGTATCCAACGTCCGGGAAGGCGCCGCATCCGTTGCTGCCATCTGCGAGAACTTAAACGAAGTCATCCAGAATCTGTCCGCCATTTCGGAAGAAAATGCGGCTTCTGCAGAGGAAACCTCGGCTTCCATCGAAACCGTCAATGCCAACATCGCAGATGTATTGCAGATGGCTTCCAGGCTCAACGGTATCTCCGAACAGCTTCGAAACAATATGGCTTACTTCTCCTAAGCGAAGTATTTTACAATCCATGCATAGAAAGATCCCGGCAGTTGCCTCTGCCGGGATCTTTTTGTCCTCTTCATCCGTTTTACAGTCCGTTGAATTTGCCGGGATAATCGGTTCCCGTATCCTCACCGAGCTTTCGAAGATAACGCTCGGGATCCTTTTTCATGTTCAGAAAGGTATCAAAGGCCAGCAGCACCATACTGCCACTTCGTCTCTTGGTGAGGGTGGTATCCACATCCAGCTGCGCCTTGAAGTGATCGATCTGCCAGATGAGAATATCGGTAATGGAGACTCCATCCACCAAAACCTTGCAGGCAAAATCCTGATAGACCAGATAGTGGACATACTCCCGGTAGATCTCATCATCCGCCAAAAGGCCCTGCCAGAAGCTGTCTGCAAATTCCTCATCCAGCCCGTTTTCTGCGCAGATCCGGTCTGTGGCCTCTTTTACCATCTCCCGGGTAATGACTACTTTTTTCGGCTTTTCGGTTTCCTGTTTTTTCATCTCTTCCATGTTTCCTATTATACGCTCCAGCGTCCACAGATCGCAAGGCAAAGTACTTTTTTCTTGCATAATTCAGAGTTTGTGGTAGTATAGTGAACGGCGCGTAGTGAGACAATTAACATAGGAAACAATAAAAAAGCTGCCAAAGAGGCAGTCTCATGAGGAAGAAAAGATGAAAACGAAACGTGAAGATGTAAGAAATGTAGCCATCATCGCCCATGTCGATCACGGCAAAACCACCCTGGTGGATGAACTTTTAAAGCAAAGCGGTGTGTTCCGCGAGAACCAGGAAGTAGCTGAGCGTGTGATGGATTCCAATGATATCGAAAGGGAGCGTGGTATTACCATCCTTTCCAAGAATACCGCGGTGACCTACAAGAATACCAAGATCAACATCATCGACACCCCGGGTCATGCGGACTTCGGCGGCGAGGTAGAGCGTGTACTGAAGATGGTAAACGGCGTTATCCTGGTGGTAGATGCCTTCGAAGGCGTTATGCCCCAGACCAAGTTCGTTTTGAGAAAGGCCCTGGAATTAAAGCTTCCCGTCATCGCCTGCATCAATAAGATCGACCGTCCGGAAGCCAGATGCGATGAGGTTGTGGATGAGATCTTAGAGCTTCTGATCGATCTGGAGGCGGACGAGAGCCAGCTGGACTGCCCCTTCGTATTTGCATCCGCAAAGACCGGAACCGCTTCTCTTTCTTCAGACGAGGCAGGCTCCGATATGCAGCCCCTGTTTGAAACCATCCTTGATTACATTCCCGCTCCGGAGGGTGATCCGGATGCCGGAACCCAGGTTCTCATCAGTACCATTGATTACAATGAGTATGTGGGCCGTATCGGCGTTGGTAAGGTAGATAACGGCACCATCAGCGTCAACCAGGAGGTAGTTATCGTCAATCACCATGAGCCGGATCAGCAGAGAAAGGTAAAGGTTTCCAAGCTTTATGAGTTTGACGGTCTGAATAAGGTAGAGGTAAAAGAGGCCGGCATCGGCTCCATTGTAGCCATCTCCGGTATCAGTGATATCCACATCGGTGATACCCTTTGTAGCCCCGATGCTGTCAGCCCCATTCCCTTCCAGAAGATTTCCGAGCCCACCATTGCCATGCACTTTATGGTAAATGACTCCCCTCTGGCAGGCCAGGAAGGAAAATATGTTACCAGCCGCCATTTGCGGGACAGACTCTTCAGGGAGTTGAATACGGACGTTTCCCTTCGGGTAGAGGAAACGGATACCACCGAGAGCTTCAAGGTTTCGGGACGCGGGGAGCTGCATCTTTCCGTTCTTATTGAAAATATGCGCCGGGAAGGCTATGAATTTGCAGTTTCCAAGGCGGAGGTTTTATACAGAACCGATGAAAACGGCAAAAAGACGGAACCCATGGAAACCGCTTATGTGGATGTGCCGGAGGAGTTTTCCGGAACTGTCATTCAAAAGCTGTCCACCAGAAAGGGCGAGCTCATTACCATGAAGCCCGCTGCAGGCGGTTACACCAGACTGGAGTTTTCCATTCCCTCCCGCGGCCTCATCGGCTATCGCGGAGAGTTTATGACAGATACCAAGGGCAACGGTATCATGAATACCAGCTTTGAGGGCTACGGCCCCTATAAGGGAGATCTTTCCTACCGTGCAAAGGGTTCCCTCATTGCTTTCGAGGACGGCGAATCCATTACCTACGGTCTGTACAACGCCCAGGAGCGCGGCACCCTGTTTATCGGCCCAGGCGTTAAGGTCTATAGCGGAATGGTAATCGGAGAGACCGGACGGACCGAAGACATCGAGCTGAATGTCTGCAAGAAAAAACAGCTCACCAACACCCGTGCTTCCGGCTCCGACGAAGCCCTCAGGCTTTCCCCGCCGAAGGTTCTGTCCTTGGAGCAGGCACTGGACTTCATCGATACGGATGAGCTTTTGGAGGTCACTCCCGAAAACCTTCGGATCCGGAAAAAGATCCTGGATCCCACCCTTCGCAAGCGTGCCTCCTTTAAGAAAAATCAGCAGTAATACGTCAAAAAAATACGGCTTCGGATTTCGGTCCGAAGCCGTTTTCTGATCTCTCCTTTAAATCTGCTTTCTTTACTCCTTCTTATCTATGGACTGCACTCCCTTTTTCATGGCATCCTCGTAATCATTCCCGGGCATGGGATGTGCAAATACATAGCCCTGGATCATATCGCAGCCCTGGTCTGCCAGAAACGATACCTGTTCCCTGGCCTCAATGCCCTCTGCAACGGTTTTCATATGCAGGGCCTTGGCAAGTCGGATGGCTTCCTTCACCACGATCTCGCCTCTTTCTCCCGCATTCTCTCCCCGGAAGAATTCCGCATCCAGCTTCAGCACATCAAGGGGCATATCCTTGAGGGAGTTCAGGGAAGAATAACCGGAGCCGAAGTCATCCATGGAAACCGTAAAGCCGTATTCCTTCAGTTTTCCGATGGTATGGATAATGGCCTTTTTGTCATCAAAGAAGGCACTCTCCGTCAGCTCCAATTCAATGAGATTGTGGGGTGCTCCTTCGGCATCCACCATATTCCGGATCTGCTCCGCCAGATCATGCTCGATAAAATGGGCTCTGGATACGTTGACGGAAACCGGAACACAGTTCATTCCCGCATCCATCCACCGCTTTTGATCCCTTGCCACATGGGTGATCATGTAGTGATCGATCTCGGTGATAAACCCGTTTTTCTCAAAGATGGGAATAAAGCGCCCGGGACTTAAAAATCCGTACTTGGAGGAGTTCCAGCGGATCAATGCTTCGGCACCTGTCAGTTTTCCGGTTACCGGGTTGCATTTAGGCTGATAATAAACCACGAACTCTTCGTTTTCCAGGGCACCCTTCTGGGCTTCCTGGACCTGATCCAGCCATTTCTGCTCTTCAATGAGCTTTGCATCAAAGTAGGCAATGGCTGAGCCTTCCGTATCCGTCAGGGTCATGCAGGCTGTGCTGGCATTGTTGTACTGCTCATCGATATCGATCCTCTTTCTTCGTACCGTTCTGCCATTTTCCAGCCTTGCAGGAAGCATATTGACACCCAGATGGAAGCTGAAATTATGCTCCGCATCCACCTGCTCCAGTTTCGCCATCAGATCCTCCAGCCTGGCCTTCAGCTCCTCTTCCGATTGGTAGTAAAGCAGCAATGCAAAGTGATCGGATGCATAATGGGCACAGGCTTCCTTTCGCTTATTCAAAAGATGCCTGATCTGTATATCCAGCTTCGTCAAAAGCTCCTCGCCCTCTGCAACGGAATGGCACATACAGAAGTTGCGATAGTTTACAAATACCAGATCTACAATGGCAAAATTGTACTTATCATTTCTGCGTCTTCTGAGGAACTGCCCCACCTTCAGCAAAAACCAAAGCCAGTTTTTCCCTCCGGTGACTTCATCCATAAAGAAAACAGCGGTGGCCTTTCTCTGTCTGCGGATGACGGAGATCATACTGAAGATCAGAATCAGGAAGGTAAACACCAAAAGAACCCCGATGACACCCATGAGTCCCACCATCATAGCCATATCCGCATATCGTACCCTGTAGAAGCCCTTTCCGTAAAGGATGCTGCCATCCTCCAGATCCCGCTCGATCCAGAAGGGAAGTTCCAACAGTTTGTTTCCTTTATAGTATTCCTCATCCTCAAAGAACCGGGTATCCGATATCCATTTTACCAGGGCCGGAAAATCAATCTCCACCCCATCGTGTTGATACTTAAAAACCGGAACCTCCTTATCAACATGGATCCGCATATATACCGTCTGTACGTTATACAGCTCCTCATCAACGTTCATTTCCAGATCAAGGCCGGTGTCATCCTCCTCATTCTCTTTGATCTCAGTCTCCAAGAGCACCTTGCCTTTTGCGTTCTTGATCTCATTGACAGCTTCCTCATCGATCTCCACAAAGGCATCCAGGATGATCTGAGCCTGTTCCTCGGCCATGGTATCCTTTCCGGTAGAATGCAAAAGCTCTCCCTTTTGATTCTTCACAAAATAGATCCGCTTTTCCTCCCCCAGGATCCGTTCCATATCCTCGTCGCTGATGCCGTTTTGATAGCAGTTGGCGATGGTACCGATGCGCTCGTATTCATTGACGTAGTTCTCCTTTAATACCATCTCCAGACCGATCTCAAAAGCCAGATACAGGATCACGCATTCAATCACCGTCACCACCAAAAGGACTGCAAAGCCGCCCCAAAATCTGGTTCTTTTAATCTTTCTGATCCGTTGCTCTTTCTTGGTCATGTTACTATCCTCTTTCCCGGTTCCTGACGTTTTGTACTTCTACTTCCTTCTCTGTTCAATCCTCGCTGACCGGAAGCAGCCTAAGCCGGCTCTCTCCTCTTTCCAATCGGATCTTTCCGTTTGTCAGCTCGATGAGTTCCTTTTCCAGTATATCAGCCTGAGCACTTTCAAACAGCAGATGAAATACCGCTTTTTCTCCGTATTCCGGTTCATTTCCCAGCACCCTGGAATTGGCAGATATAAAATTCTGCAGCTTTCCCACCAGGGTATAGTCCACTTCAGCCGTAACCTCCAGGGCTTCCACCTGCTCTAAGAGCTGTGCCTTGGCAAGCGCCGTACTCACTGCATCCTGATAGGCTCTCACAAGGCCTCCCGTGCCAAGCAATACCCCGCCGAAATATCTGGTAACTACCGCACAGACTCCCACCAGATCTGCCCCTTCCAAAACGGAAAGCATGGGCTTTCCTGCTGTGGAGGAGGGCTCCCCGTCGTCGGAGGAGTGTACATAGACCCCGCTCCCCTGCTCCGCAGGCAGGATGTAGGCGCTGCAGTTATGTCTGGCATCCCAGTATTTCTTCTTCATCTGCGCCACAAACTGCTCCGCTTCCTCTTTGTCCTTTACGGGCCTGAGGGTACATATAAAGCGGGATTTTTTTACAATGATCTCGTCTTGTACTTCTTCACTGATGGTTCTCATGTTTGCCTGCTCTTCCTGTTTTCAATAAGGGCGTCACAGACGCACCATATAAAGTATATCATACAGGCACCGCACTCGGGTAGCCTAATATTTTCTTCTTTAATTTAGTATGTTTTTCTGCTATAATACAAATATCTATGGGCACCCCATAGCAGCAATCAGTTACAAATTCGGAGGCAGCTTCATGAATTACGGAAGACGCAGTATCAGAAAAAAACAAAGACGCTTGAATTCCAAGTCGGTGAAATTCTCCAAGATGTTTCTCCTGGCTTTGGAGGAAGCGATCCTGGTCCTTTTGATCTCGGTGGGCATCGTAGGTGTCTGCGTGGGCATCGGGGCCTTTAAGGGAATCCTGGCTTCGGCCCCGGATATCTCCAGTCTGGATGTTACCCCCACGGGCTATGCCACCGTGGTCTATGACGCCAAGGGAAGACAGACCACCAAGCTGGTGGGTACCAACTCCAACCGAAGCTATGTGGGCAAAGACCAGATCCCGCAAAATCTGAAGGACGCTTTCGTTGCCATCGAGGACGAGCGTTTCTACGAGCACAACGGTATCGATATCAAGGCTATCATGCGTGCCGGTATGCAGGCTGTAAAGTCCCGCAAGCTGGGCCAGGGTGGTAGTACCATTACCCAGCAGCTTTTAAAGAACAACGTCTTTGAGGGCTGGACGGAGGAAAAGGGAGATCTTGTGAGGATCCGCCGTAAGATCCAGGAACAGTACCTGGCTCTGGAGCTGGAAAAGCGCATGAGCAAGGAAGACATTCTGGAGCTTTACATGAACTCCATCAACCTGGGACAGAATACCCTGGGAGTACAGACCGCTTCCATGCGCTACTTTAACAAGCCCGTGAACCAGCTCACCCTTTCCGAGTGTGCGGTGATCGCAGGTATCACCCAGAATCCTTCCAAGTACAACCCCATCTCCCATCCGGATAAAAATGCGGAAAAGCGGGCCACGGTGCTTTCCTATATGAAGGAGCAGGGGTATATCCAACAGGGCGAATATGACATTGCCATGGCGGATGATGTCTATTCCCGCATCAAGATCGTCAACGAGGCCAAGGATTCCGAATCCATCAATTCCTATTTCGTGGATGCGCTCATTGAGCAGGTCACCAAGGCTCTGATGGACGAAAAGGGCTACAACGAGACCCAGGCTTACAATCTGGTCTATTCCAGCGGTCTGCAGATCTTTACCACCCAGGATCCCGATATCCAGGCGATCTGCGATTCGATTTACAATGATGAAAGCAACTACCCGGCCAACACCCAGTGGCTTTTGGATTATCAGCTGACGGTGAAGACCGCTTCGGATGAGTACATTAACTACTCCACCGAAGCCTTCAAGCAGTTTATGATCAACCAGAAGCCCTCCTACAACCTGCTCTACTCCTCCCAGGACGGCGCTTACGAGGACCTGGAGGCCTATAAGCAGGAAATCCTAAAGCCCGGTGACAGCGTCTATGCGGAGAAGGTTCTGATGACCCCGCAGCCGCAGGTTTCCATTACCGTTGAGGATCAGCACACAGGTTATATCCTTGCCATGGTGGGCGGACGCGGTACCAAATCCGCAAGCCGTACCTTAAACCGCGCCACCAATACCAAGCGCCAGCCCGGTTCCACATTCAAGGTAGTTTCCACCTATGCACCGGCCCTGGATGCCGCCGGTCTGACCCTGGCTTCGGTGCAGGACGATGCTCCCTATGAATACGCCAACGGTACGCCGGTCCGGAACTGGTACGGTGAAAGCTACAAGGGCATCTGCTCTCTTCGCTACGGTATTGAGCAGTCCCTGAACATCGTGGCCGTTAAGACGCTGACCCAGATCACCCCGCAGCTCGGCTTTGATTATCTGAAAAAGCTCGGCTTTACGACTCTGGTAGAGCGAAAGGAGGTCAATACCGCCAGCGGTACCATGATCCTTTCCGATATCAACCAGGCTCTGGCTCTTGGCGGTATCACCGACGGTGTAAAGAATATCGAGCTGAATGCGGCTTACGCCTGCATCGCCAACGGCGGAAAATACTACGAACCCACTCTCTTTACCAAGATCCTGGACCATGACGGCAACGTGCTGATCGACCGCACCGTGCCCCCTTCCAGACAGGTGCTCAAGGATTCCACCGCCTTCCTGTTAACCGACGCCATGACGGACGTTGTTACCAAGGGAACAGCTACCAGCGTAAAGTTCAGCGACGAGATCGCCATTGCGGGAAAGACCGGAACCACCTCCGATTACAAGGACGTTTGGTTTGCAGGCTACACCCCTTACTACTGTGCAACCTGTTGGACCGGATATGATAACAACATTAAGATGACGGATACGGCGGAAAAGAACCTTTCCAAGACCATGTGGCGTGCCGTTATGGAGAAGCTGAACGAAGGAAAAGAACCCAAGGGCTTTGACGTTCCCAGTGACATTGTCACTGCCACGGTATGCTCCAAATCCGGAAAGCTGCCGATCCCGGGCATTTGCAGCGGCAGCACCACCACGGAGTACTTTGCCAAGGGCACTGTACCCACGGAGACCTGTAACGTACACTTCGCCGGCATGGTATGTTCGGCTACCGGACTTGCAGCCTGCTCTACCTGTCCTTACCAGACAGAGGGCGTAATCCTGCAGACACCGGGTGATGACGGCAGCGTTCATACCAAGTACTGTCCGCATACCGCCGAATACTTATCTGATCCTGCCAATATGCAGGCCATTGCACAGGCACAGGCTCTGCAGGCACAACAGGCACAGGCAGCGGCCATTGCAGCACAGCAGGCGGCGGCTGAGGCAGCACAGCAGGCACAGCAGGAAGCCATCCGGGCTATGCAGGAACAGCAGGCAGCGGCCCAGGCGGCACAACAACAAATAGATAATCAATGATCCATAGATTGAAATTAAAGACAAAAAGAAAAGCGGGCGTCAGCCCGCTTTTCCTGTATATAACTGATAGTATTTTCCTTTGAGTGTCAGCAGTTCTTCGTGAGTTCCCTTCTCTATGATCCTGCCCTTCTCAAGCACCACGATACAGTCGCTGTTTCGGACTGTGGAAAGCCTGTGGGCGATAACAAAGGTGGTCCTGCCCTTCATAAGCTTGTCCATACCGTCCTGTACCAGCCGTTCTGTTCTGGTATCAATGGAGGAGGTTGCTTCATCCAGGATCAGGGCCGGGGGATCTGCAATGGCCGCCCTGGCAATGGAAAGAAGCTGTCTTTGTCCCTGGGATAGGTTGGCTCCGTCTCCCGTAAGCACCGTATCATACCCCTGGGGAAGCTGTCTGATAAACACATCGGCGTTGGCAAGTTTAGCCGCTGCCTCCACCTCTTCATCCGTTGCCGTAAGGTTTCCGTAGCGGATATTCTCCCGCACCGTAGCCGTAAACAGGTGGGTATCCTGCAGTACCATCCCCAGAGATCTTCGAAGATCCTGCTTCTTGATCTTTCCGATGTTGATGCCGTCATAGCGGATCTTTCCGTCCTGAATATCATAGAAGCGGTTGATGAGGTTGGTAATGGTGGTCTTTCCTGCGCCTGTGGAGCCTACAAAAGCAATCTTCTGTCCCGGCTTGGCGTAGAGGTTGATATCGTAAAGCACCGTCTTTTCCTCGGTGTATCCGAAATCCACATTTTCCATCACCAGATCTCCCATGAGGGGCTTGTACTCTACGCTGCCATCTGCCTGGTGTACATGCTTCCATGCCCAAAGACCTGTATGCTTCTTTTCGGATTCTACCAGTTTTCCATCCTTTTCCTCTGCCGTTACCAGCATGACATAGCCTTCATCCTCCTCCGGCTTTTCATCCAACAGGCGGAATACTCTGTCCGCACCTGCCAGGGCCATGACGATGGAGTTTAGCTGCATGCTCACCTGGTTGATGGGCATGTTAAAGCTCTTATTGAAGGTCAAAAAGCTTGCCAGGGTTCCAAGGGTCAGTCCGAAGCGTCCGGACAGGGCCAAAATGGCACCTACCAATACGCAGACCACATAGCTTATATTTCCCAGCTGGGCATTAATGGGCCCCAGCATATTGGCGAATTTGTTGGCCTGGTTAGCACTGTCAAAGAGCTGATCGTTTAACCGGTTAAACTCTTCAATGGCTTTCTCCTCATGACAGAAGACCTTCACCACCTTCTGTCCCGTCAGCATTTCCTCGATATAGCCGTTCACCGCACCGATGTCCTTTTGCTGCTGCATGAAATGACTGCCGGATCTGCCTGCCACGGTCTTGGTGACAAAGAGCATCAGCACCACCATCAAAAGGGTTACGATGGTCAGGGCCACGGAAAGCCGGAGCATACAAACCAGCACCGTTACAATGGTGATGGCGCTGTTCACCAGCTGGGGAGCACTTTGGGAGATCACCTGCCTGAGAGTATCGATATCGTTGGTGTAGATGGACATGATATCGCCGTGAGCATGGGTATCAAAGTACTTAATGGGAAGGGTCTCCATATGGTCGAAGAGCTCTTTTCGAAGGTTCTTCATGGTTCCCTGAGTGACCTTTACCATGATCCGGTTCTGGGTAAAGGCTGCCGTTACACCGATGGCGTAAAAGATCACCACTCTGGACATGGCCTTCAAAAGTGGGCCAAAGTCAGGGTTCTTTTGTCCGATCATGGGGGTGATATACTGATCAATCAAAGTCTGCATGAACATGGTTCCCTGGGCATTGGCCAGAACGCTTATGACAATACAGGCCAGCACGATCAAAAAGACCACGCCGTAGTCCTTTGCCACATAGGAAAACAGCCGCTTCATTACCTTTCCGGGATTTTCCACCGAAGGCTTCATCCCCGGCGGCATATTTCTTCT
>JAEEGL013897407.1_pt1 | contig 12358 bp, 7 predicted proteins | sample 9134231 | NCBI WGS metagenome assembly JAEEGL01 (sample SAMN16246548, study PRJNA631951) | gut metagenome | biome: gut microbiome; feature: rumen; material: fiber-attached | host: Bos | place: Iran: Karaj | collected 2018-10 | reverse complement strand
TCCTGTAAAGAGTAAGGCAGATGATTCAGACAAGTGTATAAACAGATATAATGTAACAGATTATCTGGATGAAGAGAACAAGAAACACTTTATAGAATATGTACCTGATATAAGTTGGCAGATGAAATATTCTGGAACAGACAGAATATGGACAGAAGATACGTCAATGTCCTTCACAAACATTGGTAGGGATATAGATAATCTGTTGAAGTGTATCTATACTGTTGATAAGGATAATAATACAGTATTACCTTATCTTGATTTTTCATCAATATCTGAATATTATACCATTTGTATGGCATTTGGTATGGTTGACTCTATATTGAAGAATATGAATATCAAGTCCTGGGATGGTCATAAGTGTTATGTAGCATTCTATGATATGGACTGTGCCCTTGAGGAGAACAATGCTGGTGGTGAGGATGTATCATATCTTGCCGCAACTGATTACTGGCATTCTGAATTTTCAAGAGGTTATGTTGAACCAGTTACTGTAAATTATGATTATTGGAATTCAGATATTGGTAAAGGTTTTGACTTCTCATCAAGTTATCTTTTTGCTATTGCTAAATATGCACAGGCAATATTCAATAAACTTGATAATAAAATAACATTGTCTAATTTCCCTCAGCAGTTCTGGGCAAAATTACGTCAGCCAAAAACAGAAACATCAAATGGTGGTGCATTACAGGATGCAAAATACTTTATCAACAATTATTTCTCATCAGGTATAGGTAAGATTCCTGCATATCTTGCATCATTGAACTATCAGGTGAAGTATCTTTATAAGGGTACCATCATTGATGATGAAGGTAGGGAAACAGAAGTTAGACCTTTGGCAAATGAGAGTGCATTCAATGGTACACGTCTTGAAAAGGTTAAGGACTGGTTGAATAAGAGACTCCATTTCTTGGATGTTGTTTTCAATGTCCAGGGTATTGGCCTTCCTATTGGTGGTGGTTATACAACTCCAAGTGCAGAAAGTACACTTTTAAGTGAGTTGAGTCAGAACAATGATGTTATTGTTTTGTCAGATATGTTTTCAACTGAAAACTCAAAAACAATCATTATGGGTAGTAATGCATTACCTGTTGATGTGTATGCACCAATGAATACACCATTTATAATCAACAGAGGTAGTTCAAATGAAATTTATCTTCTTTGCGCTGGTACAGATAATCCTAATCCTATCAATATTACTGCAACACAATCAGAATCTTATAGGTTCTTGGGTTCAAAGGAGTTTACAAATTTAAGTATGATTGAACCATTCTTGACAAGTGCCTATATGATCAACTCAAATAAGATAGAAGAGATTATATATGGTGGCATGACTGTTCCAGCTGTTACTGCTTCATTTAATATTGTGTCAACATCTGTAAAGAAGATACTCTTCAATATTCCAACATTTGGAGGTACATTGAATATCAATTCAACAGGTCTTAATGGTCAGGCAGTTCATACATTGAATATTTCAAGGACTGGTTTCTCTTGTGACTTGAGGAATTTAAGTAATTTGAAGACATTAAACATTGCATCAGTTAACAATCCAAGTGGAAGTATAACTGTTGCTGAATGTCCTATTGTTGGTGAGAATTGTATCATTTCAGGCATTGAGGGATATAATCCAACAACATTAAACACATTGATGATGTCAGGTGTATCTGGAAAGTTTGATATAAGGGATACAAATATTCAAACAATCAATTTCTCAACAAATCCGGATAAGGAAGGTGAATTTTCTATCAATGGTGATACAAAATTAAAAAATCTGTCTCTCAGTGGATTCAAGAAAATAGCAATAAGGAATTGTCCAAATATTGATAAACTTGTAATTGAAAATCCTGAAAAGTGTATAGAACTTATTATTGACATACCGGAAACAAGTGAGCGTATAGATACACTTGACGGGTTCAATAATACATATAAGCAATATAATTCTGAAACAGGAGAAGAAGAAGATGTAACCTATCCATATGTATTTGACTTTACAGCATTTACAAATTTGAAGACATTGAGTCTATCTGGTTCTGAAGCAGAAGTCATAAAGATACCTAACAAGGAAGTTTCAATTCTTACATTCAGGGATAACAAGAAACTTGAATTTGTTGATACTGCTGAAGTAGATTCTGTCATTAAACTCACACAGGATAGTACATTCTTTAACTGCCCATGCTATGGTATGAGACAGAGTTGGTGGTCTAAAGATAGGAGTTCTATACAGGGACCAAGATATCCTATTTCAGATTTGATAGGAGGAGGACAAAAGGGTGTAGGTAACTTGACAAAGATGTGTGTGAGTGAGACTTGTGAATCACTTGCAAATACATTCTATAAACCTATCAACACATTCCCAACAAAATATCCAGAAGATAAGCCATATAGAAATGTTTGGGGACAGGATGTATATAATCAGGCAATGACCAATGTTGAGGCTGCTGAATTTATAAACAGGTATGTTCGTGGTCAAAATATTGAGGAAGAACATATCATAGAAGTTGAAAAGAATATATATGATATAAGTGGTAGAAATCAAAGATATGGAGAAAATCGTAGTGGAAATATTAAATCACTTTATGGATGTTTCTATAATCAGAAAGGAATAAGATATAGTGGTTCTCCTGGCGCAAGTATTCCTAATTTATCAGATTATACCAGTCTAACCAATATATCTATGATGTATTATGGTACTGATGTAACATTTATCAGTTCTGCATTATTAAGTCTTCCAGATGAAAATAACAGCAATGATGGAGAACAACTTAATATGGATAACATTTTAGGTACATCTGAATTGATGATTTCAAAAGATGCATTTAAACATGTATCATATCGTATTAACAATTTTTTAAATATGAGTCTTTCCATTTATGGTACAGGTTCTGATTATTTGACACTCTTAAATACAGATGTTGAAACAGATGGTTATCTTGATATTGTTGAAATACTTTATCCTAAACTGAAAGAGAATGCACAGAGTGAAACTGATTATGAACCATTTACAAGACTTACAAGTTTTAGTAATTTCAGTGTGAAATCTAATCAATGGATTGATTACAGTAATTTATTTAAGGTGTGTCCTAATGTAAGTAGTCTTATCGGATTCTTGAATTGTGATCTTTCAAAATCAAAGATAGATGGTATGATGAAAGACTGTAAGAATTTGGTTACCATTGATACTTCTTTCAATCATACTGGCAATGCAAGTTTCTTGACAGATGAAACTACACATGCAATAGATTTGTATGAGTTCTTCAATTGGGAAGATCCAGATGTATATTCAAAGATAACCAGTCTTTTTACATCAAGTTCAACTGCTAATTCGATGAGTGTTGGTTTCTCTGTTAAGAAGGAAATATCCAATGAACATTTCTTTGATATTCTTAATGTTCTTCATAATTACCAGGGAATAACAGGACTTACGAATCTTTTCAGTTATTGTACAATCAATGATTATGATGGTTCTGAAATCAAGTTAGATGGTGATATGAACAAGGTTATAAGTATCAACTCACTGTTCTTCAAGTGTAAGAGTGGTAATAATAAACCATTGAGAATCAAGCGTTCATTCTTTGAACATCTTAAAAATGTATCATTGATGGCAAATACTTTCTATGGTGTATGGTTTGACCATATGTTCTCATATGATTTCTTCTGTAAGCAATTACCAGAAGATGAGGCAGAAACAGAAAAGGTATATTTAAATCCTTCTGATACTAACCCAGCAACATTGAAGACAGTTAAGTATAGGAGTAGTACCATCAATGATATGTCATATTGTTTCTGTGATGCAAAATTCTATGATTGTGATAACTGGTTTAATCCAGTAGATAGTGTAAATACAGGTTTGGCACCTTTCACAGATATTGTTAATGAAGACAGTAGTATAACTGAATATTATAAGTTTGAAAGAGGTGTATATGTTAAATATACTATTTCAGAAAATCCTGCTGTTTTAGATACAAGAAATAATTTCACAAATTATGTTGAGTCAACTAAAATTAGTGGTTTACAGGATGTATGGCAATTAGACAACCATAAGATTCAAGAAGACTTGACCATATATAGAAATGATATTCAAAGTGCTGGTCCATATGTAGAAAATACATATAACATTTATCCTACATATTGTTGTCTTCCACCAGATTTATTCTATGGATGTGCTAAAGATTGTAATTTGTCAAATGTGTTTGCAGATACTAATATTATAGGTGTAATTCCTCAACACTTGTTGAAGAACTGTTATAACAGTAAACTTGAGAATATGTTTAAGAATGTAAATATTCTTCCTAATTTGATTTATCATTATAACAGTAAAACCATTGATGCGGGATATCTTTCTTTAATCAGTAATATTGAAATTGATAATAATACAATCACAATTACAAATGAAGATGATACAAGATATTACAATCTTGTTGGTTCAACTGATGATGATGCAGTTGTATTGTTCAGGAATGGTAATGGTGAATTGAGAAGAAGATATCCTATTGATGGTGAAGAGTATAATAAGAGTCAGTTTACTTATGTTCCACAGGGATATACAACCAACCAGAACCTTAATGGTGCATTCACATTCAGGTATAATCTTCCTGCACAGGTTGATCTTGAAACATCTAAATTAGCAGAAGATGGAATTACTTGGCCTACTGCACCTGATAATAAGTATGATACTGAATATTCACCTGAAATTCATCCTGAATTGTGGCCATATCATATACAGTACTTCTTTATGATGGATGAAAGTGTATCCTGGACACGTCTGATATATATGAGTGATCCATTTATTTCAGATAATCAGGATCATGATTATTCATCTGGACAGTTAAGAGTATTCTCATCTGGAGATAGAATGTATAAGAACAAGTGGTGGAGTAATGATGAAAATGTTATCCCTTCAAGATGGGATGGTCAAACAGATGGTTTACTTAACATATTCCTTAATCTTTGTGGTAAGAGGAACATCAGGACTGGTAAGATTTCAGATAATGGATGTACAATAAGTAAATCTATGAATAACTATCCACAATTGAGTTCATTCATTTCTGGAACTTTGGTTGTATTGTTGAATGGTAAAGTATTTGATGATGGTTTGGATGCTGGTAGGTTTACAAATCTCAATGGTAGTTCAAACATTATTCAATATACAATTGGTTTTGGTAGGAATATTACATTACCTCAAATCAACTATACAGTATCAGACATTTCACAACATTCAAAAATATTGTTACAGTTTAATCCAGACAATGTATTGTTCTATAAGTATATGTTTGTAAATGATTCAAGTTTTGATAAATATAAATTAATATACACTTCATTGAACAATAATGATAAGGTAAAACCTGGAAAATTCAAATACAAAGTCAGGTAACAAAAAACCCAGGAGTCAATCTCCTGGGTTTTTACATTTTCAATTTCTTTATCTCATAAGGGAATCCCTGACTCTCATATATCTTTATTCTCTCCCTGGCATGTGCCATCTCATAACATCCGGAATAGAGGTCATCGGAGATGTCATAGATATTGATGTTTTCATCATTTGTTAATCCATTCATTAAATTTATTAATTGCCTCATTGATATTGTTAGAAAATATTTCAATATAATTAAGTTTGTTTTTCTTTGCTGTTTCTCTTTTTAATGGGTCTCTTTGTGTCCAAACTTGAATTGCATTTTTATAATAATCAGTATTTTTTGATATCCATTTTTTAAGTTGATTATTATCATCTTGACTATTTGGATTATATGGATGATGACCATGTGAAAAGTGTCCATTTATCTCAACATATAAATCATATTCAGGTAAATAAAAGTCACAGGGAAATGGATATATATTTGACATATATTGTCTAATAAATATATAATTATTGGAAGTCAAATAATCTGAAAATTGTTCTTCTATTTTAGATGTGTTAAATGTTTTATTTTTTCTTTTTGTTGATAAACATTTTTCTACCATTTGTGATATTTCTTTATCACTTTTATTGTTCCAGGTTTCCTTATGTTTTAATTTATATTCATTACTTTGGGTATAATGATATACACCATATTTCTCATATGAGGTATTCATTATTTTTTCTTTACACCAATCTAATTGAAACACATTGTCAACATTCCATTTTTCTTGACAATATTTAGTATAGTTTTCTTTGAATTGTTGTGTTTGAGCATAATGCGGGACATTATATTTTAATATGTTTGTTTCTTCACCTTTTCTTTTTGCTAATCTATATGATTCTTCAAGAGAACCACAGTTTTTTATTCTTGTTTCATTTGCTTTCTTTTTAACAATATATGATTGTCCAGGGTAATATGTTCCTAATTTTTCAAAACAAGTATTTTGCATTTTATATTGTACATCTTTAGAACATGCTGGAGCGACACCACCATATCTCATTATATTTGTTTTGATAACATTATTTTTATGATATGTATTTTTATTAAGACAATCTCTTGAACAGAACATATGATATCCTTCAATAAGAGATTTAAATTTACATCTTTTACCACAATAGCATATTCCTAATTTAAATTCAATATCATTATTTAAAAAGTGAAATAATTTTTGTTGAAATGACCAATTTATTGACTCTTCTGGAAAATCAACATTTAATAATTCAGCATATAATTCAGAGAAATATTTTTTAAATCCAGTTTCTTTTATTAAAAAATAGGATTTATCATTATAGATGTTTAATAAGAATTCATAAACATCTTTTTTTGATATTACTGAATATGTAGATGGAAAATTATATTTACTGTATAATTCACATAAATACATAGTAAAATTTAATATTTTATATAAGAGAGATGGGTGTCTGGTAAATATTCATCTCTCTTATTATATTTATGTAATTATGGATTACATTTTTAATTTTTTAATTTCAAATGGATATCCTTGTGATTCATAAATTTTCAATCGTTCTCTTGCATGTGCCATAAGATAGCATCCACTATACAAATCATCTGATATGTCATAGATATTTACAAAGTCTTTACCAATTGCTTCATTCTTTCTTAATCCACGACCAATACTTTGAACAACTGTTGCTATTGATTTGTAACTACTTATAAAGAAAATATTGAAAATCTTATTAATACTGATACCTGTGGATGTTGTATTGAAACTGGCTACTAATATTACATCATCCTTTATCTCCATCCTCTTCCTTATCTCCTCGCGGACTTTCTTGTCAATCTGACCGTCAATATAATATACCATCTTGGTGGTATTTTCTTTCATCCACTTGAAGACCTTCTTACCATAGTCCAGGTCCTTGAACAGAACCATTGTGTTCTGCTTGGTGTTTGCGATCAGTTTCGTAATGATGTAGAACCTTCTCTCACTTTCATTCACAAACTTGTTCTCAAGTTGGAACATATCCTTTCCCTTACCCACCTTCACCAGGTTCTTCTTTGCACCCTTGAATGCCTCTTTCTGCTTGTCTGTGGTGTAATCAAGTCTGACCTGGTATATCTTACAGTTGGATATGAATCCTTCCTCCTGGAGTTGTTTTGCCTTGATGTCCACCACAACCGGTCCGAAGTTGGACACCAGGGTGAGACCATCAGCATACTTGGTGACAGGGATGGTACCGGACAGTCCCAGGCGGTAAGGGAACTTACACATATCCATAATCTTGATTTGTGAAGCAGAGCAGGCCAGGTGTACCTCATCAGTGAGAACCACATCAAACTGTTTGAAGAAGGAAGCACATTCCTTACAGAGAGACTGGTAAGTACCTATGTAGATGTTGGCATCAGGTGTTGCCTTACAACCGGAGAATATCTGTTGAATCTTGATATCCAGTTTACCATTGTTGTATTCAGTGAAGTCTGCTGTAGGTTGGAGTACCAGGTCCACCTTTGGTACGACCATCATTATCTTCTTCACATTCCTGTGTGTGAGAAGCCAGGCAAACATCATAAAGGCGATGAAGGTCTTGCCGGCAGAGGTGGCCAACTGAAGCATGCACCTCCTGTACTTCAATCCCTTGTATGCTGAATCAATCTGGTAGTATCTTGGTTTCTTCGGAGCATCCTTGAAGAAGTCATCACACCACTCCTTGAATTCATCATAGTCAATGTCGTTGTCAAAGAGAGACTCAAGGTTCTCTATCTCACAGTGGAATCCGAATTGCTCACACAGACTGAACAGGTAATTGTATGAGGTGGCAGGCAAGTATCTACCTCTCATGAAGTTGATCTTGCCATCCCAGATTCCTGACTTGTAGTTTGGAGAGAACCTGGCATTCTTAACATCTTTGTTATATGAAAGTACCAACTGGTCATACTCCAGTTGTGTACATTCATCTATAACAAGATATTCCCCAGTACTGTCTATGTGTAATTTCATAACAATTCTATATACTTAAATATAACAAAAATCATAAATACATTATAATATTTATAGTAAATTATAACTTTTAAATAAAAATCCATGCCACCGATAAGAGTTATTAATCATACAACATATATGAAAAAAAGAACAGAAAAGATACAATATATTATATTGCATTATTCTGCTTCAAAGAAATCTTCTAAAGGTTCGGCTACAGTTACAGTCAATACCCTTGATGGCCGTCATCTATCAAGTGATTTCGCAGTTGATGATAATGAAATAATTCAGTTTGCAAATGACCCTGCTGCCTGGAGAAGTAATGCAGTTCAAGATTGGTCATCACAAGGTACACCAGCGGGTAGATATGCTACAAATAATAATTCTGTTTCAATTGAAATGTCATCGACATTAGATGGTGGAGATTGGGTAGCAAATAATCCAAAATTTAGATTTACAAATGCAGTTCTTGAAAATACGGCATATTTATGTAAAGTATTGATTGCAAAGTATAACATCCCAAGACAAAATATCATCAGACATTATGATATTATGGGAAAACTTTGCCCGGGTATTATTGGATGGAATCTCGGTGCGGGGTCACCAAATGAGAGTTTATATCGGGAATTTGTTAATAGTGTGTATGATGGTACACCATTACCACCTGGAGCACTTACCAATTATCAATATGACAATAGTTATCAACAATCTGTAGCAAGTAATACATCATATAGTACCGCTATGGGGGAGCCAAACAGGGTGATGAGATTATCATCTGCCGGTAGATTCAAGGATGAGAAACTGTACACATTATCTGAAGACAAGAAGAACAGGTATCTGTCATTACAGCAAAAACTGTCATCTGAAGCCCCCGATATGGGAAGGGATATATATCTTACAGAAGAGATGTATGATTCAAACATCCTGAAGGGTGGACAGCAGTCAACAGAAATCAGGACTTAACTGTTCTGTGATTTCAGATATTGTTTTCTTTTGTCAAGGGTATCATAAAGGAATACCCTTTTTTCATCTGTCAACTCATTGGACTCGGCAATGAACCTCTTCAGACTTCCCATTGAAATCTCCTTCACATGTATCTTCTTCAGATTCCTGTTAACCTCTTTCAGTAGATCCTTTCTGGTTATCTTGGTACTGTTGTTCTTCACCTTGTCAACCATAACCAGTTTCAAGTTCTTCCTCAATTCCCTTTTCAGTCTTGAGTGTTTCCTGTCCTCATCAGTATAGACAAAATCATTTATATGTTGTGTTGAATATGAGAATGAGGAATTGAATGCCTTTTTGAATTCTGATGGGGTGAATGCGGATATGTTTGTGGTCTCGGGCCAAATCCCCCCATATTTCTCATCTTCTTCCTTGAATTTCTGATAAACTATCACATATACTTCCTTTTTGATCGCATCAAATGTTTCATGGTTTATTTCCCTGAAATCATCCTTTGTCCTGCATCCATATTTCTTGGCAATCTTCTTTACTGTCATTCTGGTCACATTGAGGACAAATGTATTCCTTGATTTACCGCAACCGTCTGTTGATAATTTATTTGCAATCCTTTCATCATTTTTTATGTCAGACACATCCTTTGCATCATCATTCTTCAAGGCCTTCTTCTCTGAAATCTTCTCAACCAGGGGATCCATCAGTTCAGACAACTTTTCATACCATTCAGTAAGGTCTGGAGCATTGTTGTAGTACTTCAATCTCTCTTCCTTGGTGGAGAAAAGGATGTTCATCTCCTCATCAGTCCTGAACTGTATCTCACCATCTTCATAGTAAGGCATGAACAATTCAAGGCTATCTGTCTGGATGAGCGCTGACATAGGGTTCTTTGCTTTCCAGAAGGTGTAGTTCTTATCACCAAACTTCCTCTTCCTGTTGATGTCACAGAGTGCAAGTGTGTATTTCCTGTAAAGGATTCCCTCATCTGAAATCTCCGTGAAGTCTGTCTTCCTGTAATCCACCTCACAGTTCTTGTCCTGGGTGGTACTCAACTCCGCTATCACACTTGACACCACATCAGTACTCACATCCTTATAAGGGAAGTCCTTGATGAGCCACTGGAGTTGGACATGGTTGGATTTCTTGTTGAAGATATAGAAGTCAGGAAGTGACTTGTACTTGGCAAACAGGAGAAGGAGGTTGTGCAGTTCTTCCTTATTGTCCGCTCTGGTACAGTCCACATCAATGTCCATCACCACCAGGTTTCTCACATCCCTTGTGTATCCGGTTCCTATTGCCGTATAATCCCTGTAAGTGTAACAGAGGTCAAGGAAATTGTCTATACCCTTCTGTCTCATTTCTCCCTGTGTCACCCTGAAGGATGGTTCATCCTTTGTAAAGGAGATGTCATTGCTCTTCACTGAATAATCAACCAGGTTGGACACATACTTTGGTACACTGTTCCTGTACATCGCTCTCTTGGGGTCAACAAAGTAAGCATTGGAGTCATCACTCTTGTATGCCAGGAAGAACCCGTCACCTCTCCTGAGATGAACTGTCTTGAAGGTATAGTCCTTGAATGACTCATCCTTCCATCTTGGGTCATCCATCACAAACTGCCAGCTCGAGCGGTCATGCTTGTTTGGTTTCAAGACCTTGATGAAGTACAGGTCATTACTGTTTTTAACTATATCCTTCAGTGTTTTGGCCATAAATATTCTTATAAAACTGTCTTAAAAATAACAAATATAGATGGAAAAATATGACATTCTTGAGTGGTCTGATTACTTTGAAAAGAGTGGTAGAGAAGTTGATGAGAAGAAGGATTTCCTGGAAAGTAACAGTATTGTTCTCTATCCTGGAAGATTCTATGTTCTTGATTATTTAGCAAAGACAAAAGAAAGGTTTAATGCCAGGCCGGTCATCATCAGTATGGGTATAAGCAAGAAAGATCCAGACTCATTCCTCTGTGTTGATCTGTGTGTGATGCCGGTCCAGGTCCGCAGAAGATTCATTGAGATGTATTATAATATCTTCAAGAGGGAGATCCAGGACAACATAGACAAGCACTTTGATGTGGATGAGGCGGACAAGCAGAGTTGGATGAGGAGTTTTAATTATGAGAACCTGTGCAAGTCTATGACAATGCTTCCCATCAAGAATGCCATCAAGAGGTACAAGATAGAGAACACCAGGAAGATTTACTCACTTCCATTCAGCGGAGTTTACAAGGTGATAGGAAAATACTGTGATGAAGATTATTATGTGAATGGTACGATAAGGGATGTGCAGAAGGAATTTGTTGACAAGATGAGGAAGTAATTTGTTATATTTACAGTATGACACTTGAAGAATTAAAGAAAGAATTTACAGACCAGGGTTTCAAGATTGAAGGAGACAACTTCATTCATGAGTTTGAGGATCCCCATACTGTCATCAATGGCGTCCATCCCAAGAAGAGGTTTGAGATGGTGTATGTATGTGAAGGAAGTATAAGGACTGTCAGTGAAGATTCTGACTCAGATTGTGATGAAGAACCATTGTATGAGTTTGACATACTTGGTCAGGGAAGACAGCCTGTATCAACCATCTGTATAAGTTGTTTTGAAGATTTTACTGTATTGGTAAGATGAGAAGGATATTCAGATTCATAAAGGCATTATGGAGATATATGTGGTATGGTAATAGGGTTTCATTTGACACATATATTACCAGACTGAACAGTTGTAAAGGATGTAAATATATAAATAAAGAGAAATGGACTTGTGATAAGTGTGGTTGTTATCTTGCCAAGAAATGTAAAATGTCCACAGAAAAATGTCCCATTGGTAAATGGTTGGTGTAAGTCACATCAACCATTTTTCATAAATACCTTATAATAGTATATACTTATGAATAATATAAAAAGTTTTAATGAGTACATAGGTCAGGAACTTGAGGTAATTGCTTATGACAATGTACTTAATGAAGGTCTCAGGAGTTTCTTCAACAAGAGGGCAACTGCAAAGGTAAGGTCTGAACTTGCTGATGAGATTGAGATGAGTAAGTCCATTATGGAAGGTAT
>JAEEGL011596158.1_pt1 | contig 12358 bp, 9 predicted proteins | sample 9134231 | NCBI WGS metagenome assembly JAEEGL01 (sample SAMN16246548, study PRJNA631951) | gut metagenome | biome: gut microbiome; feature: rumen; material: fiber-attached | host: Bos | place: Iran: Karaj | collected 2018-10 | reverse complement strand
CTCTTCCCATTCCGAACAGAGAAGTTAAGCCCGCCTGCGCCGATGGTACTGCAATGCAATGTGGGAGAGTAGGAGGCCGCCACTTTTTCCAGCCGCAAGGCAAGTATGAAGCCCTGAGTCAGAAATGATTCAGGGCTTCTTCTTTTGTTACCTTCTATGTCAAATTAGGAAGGTGTATGTAATAAAATGTCGGTTCTTACGTTATTATAAGGTATGCAATGGACTGATAGGATTAGACAGGTGAAAATTATTCTGGTGGTGGCAGCAGTGATTATCGCTGTGGCATCGCTGTTGATTTCACATTATCTGGTTCGTGATCTTTCGAAGGAGGAACGTCACCGCATGGAGGTGTGGGCACAGGCATTGCATTCGCTGAATGAAGCTGATGAAAACACCGACCTGACGCTGGTGTTGAGCGTGATAGAAGAGAACAATACCATTCCTGTTATCGTATTGAACAGCGAGGGTGGCATTGATGACTTCCGTAACATCGAGGATTCACTGAATATGGAGGACTATGCCCGTAGGATGATCCGCTCGGGTGATACTATCCGTATTGACCGCCAGTTGGTTTGTTACGACGAATCCATTATGCTGAAACGTTTGCAGGCATGGCCCTACGTACAATTGGGTATTGTACTGATATTTGTTGTGGTGGCCATTTTTGCTCTGTTGTCATCGAAACGTGCTGAACAAAATAAGGTGTGGGTAGGCTTGTCGAAAGAAACAGCTCACCAGTTAGGAACCCCCGTATCGAGTCTGATGGCATGGGTGGAGATGCTGAAGGAACAATATCCTGAAGACGACCTGTTGCCTGAGATGGATAAAGACGTGAAGCGCCTTGAGCTGATAGCTGAGCGATTCTCGAAGATAGGCTCTCTTCCAGAACCCGTAGAAGCGTCGATGAACAGCGTATTGGATCATGTGGTTGACTACATGGACCGTCGTACGTCCAGTCAGGTTCAGATGATTCGCCAATTGCCTGACCATGAGGTGATTGTGAAAATGAATGCTTCGCTGTTTGAGTGGGTCATCGAGAACTTGTGCAAAAATGCTGTTGATGCGATGGAGGGCAAGGGAACTATTACGTTGACATTAATGGATGAGGAACATCGTGTGGTGATTGAAGTGAAGGATACCGGCAAGGGCATCCGCAAGAAGGATGTGAAAAATGTGTTTACGCCAGGTTTTACCACCAAGAAACGAGGGTGGGGGTTGGGTCTCTCGTTGGCTCGTCGTATTGTGGAAGAATACCATAAGGGTAATATCTTCGTCAAGCAGTCGGAGGTGGGTAAGGGTACGACGTTCCGCATTGAACTACCCAAATGATTGCACATTAGCGACTTGAAGTGTGCAATAATTACACTTGTTTCTAAGGAAAAACAAAAAAACTCTTAATTTTTATTTCTTATTTCTTATTTTATTAGTACCTTTGCAGTTCAATAGTGTAATTATGTGTAGTCTGGAGACTTATAAGATTGATTTGAAGGGATTGACTGAGGATGAAATAGTCCGTCAGTTCGATTTGGATGACTCATTCTTTGTGTCTCTTGAGAACTCGCAGTTGGAGCATGGCTCATTGCATGTGTCGGTGTCTATACGCAAGATGACCGGTTTTTTCGAGCTATCGTTCCGTACTGAGGGCACTGTCACTGTCAGCTGTGACCGTTGTCTTGACGACATGGAACAGCCTATAGAGGCTGATAATCAGCTGGTGGTGAAATTAGGCGACACATACAGTGATGATGATGATACCATCATAGTCAACGAGGATGAAGGCATTCTCGACTTGTCGTGGTTCATCTATGAATTCATTATGCTGGCCATACCCATCAAGCACGTTCATGCACCTGGAAAATGCAATAGTGCGATGACGCAGAAGCTCGACGAGCTGAGCGGTGCTGTCCGAAGCAGCAAAGAGGAGGCAAAAGCTGTGGATCCACGCTGGGAAGCACTGAATAAATTAAAGATTAAAGATTAAAAATTAAACATTAAATTGATACAATTATGGCACATCCTAAAAGAAGACAATCGAACACTCGTACCGCAAAGCGTCGTACTCATGACAAGGCAGTAGCTCCCACACTGGCAGTATGCCCCAACTGTGGTGCTTATCACATCTACCACACCGTATGCCCCACTTGTGGCTACTATCGTGGCAAGATTGCTATTGTAATGGACGAAGCAGCAGAGTAATTGATAATTCTTTGACCTAAAGGTACAAAGCGTTACAAGTAACGATTAGATCATTGACAATTGGAAAGAAAGATTAATGCGATAATCACCGGCATTGGTGGCTATGTGCCCGACTATGTTCTGGATAATGCAGAACTGTCGCGCATGGTAGACACCAATGACGAGTGGATTATGACCCGCGTAGGCATTAAGGAGCGCCGTATCCTCACTGAGGAAGGTCTGGGCACCAGCTACATGGCTCGTAAGGCAGCCAAACAGCTGATGCATAAGACTGGTGTAGACCCTGATACCATCGACGCGCTCATAGTCACCACTTCGACGGCTGATTATAAGTTCCCTTCCACGGCCAGCATTGTTCTGGGTAAGCTTGGACTGAAGAATGCCTTTGCGTTCGACTTCTGGGCCGCCTGCTGTGGATTCCTCTATTCGCTCGATGTGGCTGGCTCTATGATTCAGAGCGGTCGTTACAAGAAGATTATTGTGATTGGAGCCGACAAGATGTCGTCAGTCACCGACTATAAGGACCGTGCTACTTGTCCGCTGTTCGGTGACGGAGCAGCAGCCGTGCTGCTCGAGGCCACCGAGGAGGAGAACATCGGTGTGATGGACTCTTATTTCCGTGCTGACGGCAAGGGCCTGCCCTTCCTTCATCTGAAGGCTGGCGGTAGCGTTTGTCCTCCCAGTCATTTTACCGTTGACCACCGTTTGCACTATCTCTATCAAGAGGGTCGTACTGTGTTCCGCTATGCGGTGACTAACATGAGTGATGACTGTGCACTCATTGCCGAGCGTAACGGATTGACCAAGGACAATATCACATGGGTAGTGCCCCATCAGGCCAATATGCGCATCATTGAGGCCGTTGCCAAGCGTCTGGATGTTCCCATGGAGCAGGTGATGGTCAATATCGAGCATTTCGGAAACACCTCGGCAGCAACCATTCCACTTGCATTGTGGGAGAACGAGCATCTGCTGAAGAAGGGTGATAACATCATCATGACCGCCTTTGGTGCCGGTTTCGTTCACGGAGCCAGCTACTATCGATGGGCGTATGATGGTGCCAAATGAGAAATGAGAAATGAGTAATGAGTAATGAGAAATGACTCATAAAGCCGGATTCGTAAACATTGTGGGTAATCCTAACGTAGGAAAAAGTACGCTCATGAACCAATTGGTTGGTGAGCGTATTTCTATTGCCACATTTAAGGCGCAGACCACGCGCCACCGTATCATGGGCATTGTCAATACGCCCGATATGCAGATTGTGTTTTCTGATACACCAGGCGTTCTGAAGCCTAACTATAAGCTTCAGGAGTCGATGCTTGCCTTTTCGGAATCGGCTCTGCAGGATGCTGACGTGCTGCTGTATGTCACTGACGTCGTGGAGAATCCTGAGAAGAATATGGATTTTCTGGAGAAGGTGCAGAAGATGACGATTCCCGTACTGCTGCTCATTAATAAAATCGACAGCCTCCCCAACCCCTCCGAAGGAGGGGCTAAAAAGACGGGCAGGAACACCCCTCCTTCGGAGGGGGCGGGGGAGGCTCTTGGCGACATTGTTGACAAGTGGCACACGCTGTTACCCAACGCAGAGATTCTTCCCATCTCAGCCAAGAACAAGTTCGGTACTGACATGCTGTTGAAGCGTATTCAGGAATTGCTACCTGAAAGTCCCGCCTATTTCGACAAGGACCAGCTGACGGACAAACCCGCCCGTTTCTTCGTGTCAGAGATTATCCGTGAGAAAATACTTCTTTATTACGACAAGGAGATTCCCTACAGCGTTGAGGTTGTTGTGGAGCGATTCAAGGAAACCGAGAAGAACATCCACATCAACGCCGTTATCTATGTAGAACGTGATTCACAGAAGGGTATCATCATCGGCCATCAGGGCGTGGCACTGAAGAAGGTCTCTACTGAGGCCCGCAAGACTTTGGAGAAGTTCTTCGGCAAGCCCATATTCCTTGAGACTTTTGTCAAGGTCGACAAGGACTGGCGCTCCAGCAAGCGTGAGCTCGATGCGTTTGGTTATAATCCTGAGTAATCCCCTAAGAATCCCCAGAAAGCAACTTTTTTAAACTTTTCTGTTAAAAGATGCAACATAATTAAAAAAATGTTGTATCTTTGCAACGTTTAATGTATTGTGTGAATACTAACAAAACGAACAAAGATATGAAAAAGCTGTTTATGGTATGGTGCCTGCTGGGCATTGCAACGACCTCCTTCGCTGAGGATTTGAAGTTGACGGTTCCTGAACTCGAACCGAAGTTGACCTATGGTGAGACAACGGCCTCTGCTATCCCAGAGCCAAGTTATGAGGTTATGAGAGCGGATGCTGTGGCAGCTTCTAACGGCTGGAAGCCCGACTTCGATTTTTTCAAAACCAAGACCAATCCCGGTGTGAAGCCCTACAAGTTCATGGACGACATGACCTTTGTGGGTGTGCCCCTCTTTTTAGGCGGTCTGGCCATCAAGGGCGACAAGGCCATGTTCCGTGTTAACAACAAGGATGGCAAGGCGAATACCCAGCTGCTGACAGATTTCAAGACCGGCATCGACGACTATACACAGTATTTCGGCCCCGCTATGGTTGTCGGCCTGAAACTTGGTGGTTATGAAGGCCGTAGCGACTGGCCCCGCCTGCTTGCCAGTGCAGCCATGTCGTATGGTTTGATGGCTGCCCTCGTCAACGGCATCAAGTATACTGCCAAGGAAATGCGTCCGGATGGTTCTCAGGCCAACTCATGGCCTTCTGGTCATACCGCAACCTCGTTTGTAGGTGCCACCCTGTTGCACAAGGAGTACGGTCTGACCCGTTCGCCCTGGTTCTCCGTCGCCGGCTATGGTGTGGCAACGGCAACCGGTGTGATGCGTGTGCTGAACAACCGCCACTGGGTGAGCGACGTGATGTCAGGTGCCGGTATCGGTATCCTGTCCACTGAGTTGGGCTATGCCTTCAGCGACCTCATCTTCAAGGGCAAGGGTCTGCTGCGCAACGATTTACAGATGGATTCCGACGACCCGTCGTTCTTCGGCATCTCCATGGGTGTCGGTCTGGGTGGCAAGGACATCGAGTTCAACATGGTTGACGATTTGCAGGACAAGGAACAGTTCGGCATCGATGAAGCGACAGCTGCTGAATATGCCAACGATCCCGAAAACGACGTGAATATCGACTTCCGTGCCGCTACGGTGGTTGATGCCGAAGGAGCCTACTTCTTCAACAAATACATCGGTATCGGCGGACGTCTGCGCGTCAGAGCCATGTCAGCCAAGTCGTTTGGTAAGTATGCCGACATCAGTGCCGAAGATGCCAGCTATGTATGGCTTGACACTGAAAGTTACTCCATCAGCAACATCTATGCGAACTCCACTTATCCGGGAGAGCCTCTGACAGCAGCTATCATTAATGAAGGTGGCGCCCCTGTCACCGAATTGAACGGTGTTGTCAAGAGCGACCACCTGGCAGAGTTTACCGTCAGTGGAGGTCTCTATTTCAACCTCCCGCTGACCAAGCGCTTGTCGTTAGGCACCAAGTTCCTCGTCGGCCGTTCGTTCACTCAGGAACTCGACATCGACGGCTATGCCAAGGGTCATGTCAAGGACATCGACTACGGCATGGTTATCGAGAAGGGTGACGTCACCTATCTGGCCATAGACAACCCCGTGAGCACTGGTGAGCAATACACCGACGAGTGGGACTACATCAAGCTGGGTTCCAACAGTGCCACCTCTTGGGGCACGGGTATCTCGGTGACCTATCGCTATAAGTCCAACTTCTCGTGGAGACTCTACTGCGACTACGACTATGCGAAGAAGACTTACACGCTGACCAACGACAACTATCATTTCCTGAAGGCCGGCCTGACACGCGATGCCTATACGCTTGTCAGCAACCGTGACGTGTCCGCTCTGGCCTATCTGATGGATCCGTGGGTATTCAAGAAGGAGAAGGAGATGCACTATGTCACCGTTGGACTCTCCTTCCTGGTGAACTTCTGACCATCCTACTGTCGCGGTATTGTTTTGCTGTCATGCCAGTGATACGCTTGAAATACCGATAGAAGGATGTGGGTTCTGTGAAGCCAAGCATATAGGCTATTTCCTGAAGTGTCTGAGTAGCGCGTGACTCAATGAGGCGCTTGGCTTGTGCCGTTACATATTGCTCTATCCATTCAACTGGCGAGAGACCGTTGGTGGCCGTGCGGATTACCTTGCTGAGATGTTTAGGAGTAAGGTTCAACAGACCTGCGTAGTATTTGACCTCACGCGACTCCCGGTAATGTTTTACGACGAGGTCGCAGAAGCGGTTGAAGGTATCCGCATAACGGTTCTCTGTCCATTGCCGGTCCTGATTGCGCCGATAGCAGTTGAGGAACTCATAGCCCACAGCGAGTTGTGCCAACAATGTCTGATATCGGTGTGGTAGTTCCTTTTCGGTGTGGTTGGCAATGACGATGAGCTGGTCGACGATGGCTAGCAGATGTGCGGCTTGTTCATCAGTCAGCGAACAGATAGGTGCATAGTTGAATTTCTCGTGGTCGTGGCTGAAGGTGTGGAAACGGAGGTCATCAAGCATCTTCGGCGATATGAATAGCAGGGCGTAGGTAAAGTCGTCGGTACAATCCATAGGGTGCATGATATGACCTGGAAGAATGATGGTCAGGTCGTTTTTGCGATGGGTGATGACTCGCATGTCGTACATAGCCCGTGCGCTGCCGCTCAGAATGAGTGTCATGATGATGTGCGGGAATACGAAATCTTCATTGTAGCCGAAGAAGCGGGACATCTCACGCACAATCAGAATGTCGTTTTGCTCAATGGACTGTAACAGGGGGTCTTTAGAGGTCGGCATTGTTATCTATTATTAGATGTTGGTATGCTCAGAAACGCTATTTGTCTGCAAATTTACTTTATTTTTCTGATTACACAAAGAAAAGCGAATTATTGCCATAAATTAAACCCAAAGTGTTAGTGGGTGGGTGTGCAAAATGCAGTACTTTTGTGCCAAAAAATAAATTGGAAGACAAAACTAATAAGCGTATGAAAATGAGAACACTAATGAAAGGCCTTCTTCTGCTATGCGTGTTGATGACAGGGCTGGGAAGTGCTACGGCACAAACGTACACAAAGTGGAAGCAGGTGCAAGACCCCACTACGCTGACGACTGACGATGTCGTGGTCATCGTAGACCTGACGACAGCAAACGCTATGTGTAATAATCCTGAGTACGAAGGGGAAAACACGGTGAGTAAGGCCGCACCCCCTGCCGCGAAGGTGACGGTGAAGGAAGAACAGGACCGCATTACCAGCGAAGTTGCCGACACCATCCAGTGGACGGCAGACCGCACGGACGGTAAGTATGTGTTCAAATTCCTGAATGAGGAAAATAAGACTCGTTATCTGTTTGATTCCGACCAGAACCTGCGTGTCGGCTTTGTCAGTGAAGACAATGCAGCCAAAAGGAAGTTCGATATAGAAATGGGACTGTTGCACAGAAGGATTCAGACGGACGAGGAAGTGTATAAAGATTATCGCATCGGTCTGAAGGTTGCCAGCGGCATACAGGCTATGATGAGCGGTAGCACATGGGAGCTGGAGGCAGATGCCGATGATGGCAGCATCAGCACCGACATTGCTGCCACGAAGATGGCTTTCTTCAAGAAAGTGGAGACCACGCTGCCCGACCCCACGGTCCATTTCCCAGGCCATGACTATGAGGCCGACTTGAACGGTAGCTTTACGGCTCCTGTGGCTACGGTGGACGAGGCAGGTGCAGGTGCTATCACCTACTGGAGCAGTAACGAGAACGTGGCCACGGTAGACAAGAATACTGGTGTCGTGACGCTGAAGAAGCGCGGTACGGTGCGCATCTACGCCCAAGTGGCAGCAACAGAAACCTATGACGATTACCTGACATCCTATGTCCTGCGTATTGACGATACATCCAATAACGTAAAGGGTTGCCGCACCAATCCCTTCACCGTGACCGAGGCCATTGAATATGCTGAGGCAGGAGGTCATGAAGAAGAGGCTGCCAACGGTGTCTGCTACTTCGTCAAGGGCATCGTGTCGAGCGTTGGCGGTGCTATGGCAGGCATGGATGGTATGGAAGACATGATGGAAATGATGTCTGGAATGATGGAAGGCATGGAAGGTATGGAAGGCTTCGACATGAGTGCCATGATGAGCATGTTCATGGGCGAACAGGAGGAAGGTACGGTGACCTACGCCATTACCGACAGTGGTGTCAACCGCGATTCGCTGTCCATCAACAATGGTCGTGGTGTGCTGTTTGAAAACAAGCTGGTCGACATCACTGAGGATTCTCTCAGCGTAGGCGACTGGGTGACGGTATATGGCCCACTGGAGTACTCTGAGGACACTGGTATGATGGCCATGTTTGGCGGCAACAAGGAGAAAAAAGCTAAGATGCCACGCGTCAACTACATGAGTGAGCACAAGCGCAACCTCATTACCGAGGACATCATTCTGTACTATGAACAGCAAAAGAAACCCGAAGACCTCTTTAGCATTACCGATTTGTTCGACGGTACGCTGGTTACCAAGAGCAATGCAGGAGATGCCACGAAAGCCTATACCACACTGACTCCCAGCGACAAGGAGATTGCCAATTGGGTATTGAACGAAGCAAAGACTGACAGCGTGCTGATGGCGAAGAAAGAAGGCATCATCACCATGAAAGTCAAGGCTCCCGTTTTCATTAATGCTACGGACACCGTTTATATGGAGCGTCGCTTTACGGTGGACGTGAGAGACCGCGAACTGCAGCCAACAGGCACGATGGAGGGCAACTACGAGTTGGTGACCAGTACTACCCAGCTGAAAGCTGGCGACAAACTCATCGTCGTAGCTACCATCGACAACAAGTCGAAGGTGCTCGTCAAGAGCAGCGGCTCTGGTGGTGGCATGATGGCCATGTTTGGCGGTGGCAGCAACGCCAAGGACGTTACCATCGGTGACGACGGCAAGATTACCGAGATACCCGACATCACCCAGATACTGACATTAGAGCAGTCCGGTGACAAGTGGTTGCTGCAGACGGGTAAGACAGCCGACTACACGATGACCTATCTCTACATTTCCGACACCGATGGCGGTGGCAGCAACAGCATGATTCCGGGCATGGGCAGCAGCGGTGCCACGCTGAAGACGGGAACACTCGCAGCAGCTGGCGACAGCTGTCTGGTGGCGTTTACCTTCCCCGCAGAAAAGAACGACAGCGTGAAGATGCAGTTCACCTTTGCTGACCGCGAGAAAGACGGCAAGCCTGTCACGGCCAAGAACGTCATCCGCTATGAGAAGGGCACGATGTCAACCTCGTTCGGAGGCTTCGAACCCGAGTCCGACAAGGCCACACTCCCCCGTCTGTACCGTCTGGTACAGGCCGACGAATATCAGGTGACCATCAGCAAAGCACTCTGGGCTACCATCGTCAGCTCCTATGACGTCACGCTGCCTGCAGAGGTGAAAGGCTATGCGGTAACTGCCGTGAACGACAATAAGGTAGTGCAGCGCGGCGAAGCGCTGACGAGTCTGAAGGGTGGCGAGCCCTACCTGCTCCATAGCGAGACGGCAGGTACCTACACCCTGAACAAGGCGACCGAGGCCGTTGATAAACCTGCCACCAATCTGTTGAAGGTCAGCGACGACAATACCGGCAATGGTGTCTATGTTCTTGCCAATGGCGCTGACGGCGTAGGATTCTATCGCTGGATGGGTGGCAAGCTGGGTGCCGGACGTGTTTATCTGGAACTGCCGGCCAGCGGTGATGCACCTGCATACCTCCCCTTCAGTAACGATGAGACAACGGGCATAGAGACAGTTCAATATTCAACGTTCAACGTTCAAAGTGATGATGTGTGGTACACCCTCGACGGTCGTCGCCTGAATGGCAGACCTGCCCAGAAGGGACTTTTCATTTACAATGGCAAAAAAGTAACACAATGAAAAAGATATATTTAAAACCCGAACTCGAAGAGGTCATCATCCTCCACAAACAGTCGCTGCTGGCTGGCTCGCCTGATGTCAAGGACGGCGACGTCACTGATATCAACGACCTGCTGGCTCCAGAGCTGGAACCCGGCATAGAAAATGAATTCGTCCCCATCTTGCAATGATGTGACCGATGATACAAGAGGGTATGAAGAGACCAAGTACGCGTATACTGACGCTTCTGATAATGGGCAGCCTATTATGGCTGCCCATGTCAGCTCAAGGCCTCTTACATCGCATCGACAGCATCCTGACACAACGCTATTGCAAGGGCGACGTCGACACCGCCTTCATCATGCGGCCTGCGACGAAGTGGACAATCATGGCGCGTATGAATGTGTCAGGAGCGAAGATTGAGGCTGAAGGTATTGACAACGGTCAGCACTTCAAGTCGGAGATGGAAGCCAACAGAAAGGCGACACTCAGCGTAGGTGTCAGCTACCTTGGCCTCTCGCTCAGCGCGTCGCTCAATCCTGCCAAGCTGATGGGCAAGTATCGCGACTTCGAACTGAACTTCAACAGCTATGGCCGCCGCTTTGGCTTCGATGTCATCTATCAGGATGCCAAGAACTTCTCCGGCTGGCACGACCACGAAGGTATGGAGCGCATTGAGCTGTCCGACGGATTGCTGTCGGTGAAGACGTTGAACCTGAATGCCTTCTACGTCTTCAACAGTCGCCGTTTCTCCTATCCCGCCGCCTTCTCGCAGAGCTACATCCAGCGCCACTCTGCCGGCAGTTTCCTGCTGGCAGCATCGGGTATGGGGCAGCGCGCCACCCTCGACTGGGATCAGGAGATGCGACTGAAGATGACGAACATCGCCCTCGGCGCAGGCTATGGCTACAATTACGTGCTAAGCCAGGGTTGGCTGTTGCACCTGTCCGCCCTGCCTACGTTCATCGTCTATAGCAACACGTCCATGACTTTCGGTGACACCAGCGTACCCCTTCACTACCACTTTCCCGAGGTCATCATCACAGGGCGCGGTGCTGTCATACGCCAATGGGGCAACAAGTTCCTCGGTCTCTCGATGATATTCAACTTCACCAATAACGGCCACGAGGAGAGCCTCGCCCTGCACAACATTAAGTGGCGCATCCGCACATTCTTCGGCATTAGGCTGGGTAAGACACGGCGAGAGCCCCTCGACGGAACCAAAACAGCCCATCCTGCCAAAATGAATGATGGTCGAAGGTAGGCTGCACCTCAGAAAAACTCAAATAAATTTGGTTTTTCGTTCGGTTTGCACTACCTTTGCACACAAATAAATGCATTTATGGGAAATTTAGTAGCGATTGTGGGACGTCCGAACGTAGGAAAGTCCACCTTATTTAATAGATTGACCAACTCTCGCAGAGCCATTGTGAGCGACGAGGCAGGCACCACGCGTGACCGTCAGTATGGCAAGTGCGAGTGGAACGGCCGTGAGTTCAGTGTCGTCGATACCGGCGGCTGGGTGGTGAACAGCGACGATGTCTTCGAGGAGGAGATTCGCAAGCAGGTCATCGTGGCCACTGAGGAGGCCGACCTGGTGCTGTTTCTGGTCGACATCAAGAATGGTGTCACCGACCTCGACATGGATGTGGCTCAGATTCTGCGTCGTTCGAAGCTGCCGGTCGTGCTCGTTGCCAACAAGGCTGACGACGGTAAGGACCTGTACGGGCAGTACGAGTTCTACAAGCTGGGACTGGGCGACCCGTTCTGCGTCAGTGCTGCAACGGGCTCTGGCACAGGCGATTTGCTCGACTTCGTGGTGTCGAAGCTCAAGACCGACGAGGTGGACGATCTGGAGGATGGCACGCCGCGCTTCGCCGTCGTAGGGCGTCCCAATGCCGGCAAGTCGAGCATCATCAATGCCTTCATCGGCGAGGACCGTAACATCGTGACGGATATTGCCGGCACCACGCGCGACTCGATCTATACGAAGTACGACAAGTTCGGCTTCGACTTCTATTTGGTGGACACCGCCGGCATCCGTCGTAAGAACAAGGTGACGGAAGACCTGGAGTTCTACTCCGTCATGCGCAGCATCCGCGCCATTGAGAACTCGGACGTCTGCATCCTGATGATTGATGCCACACGCGGCATCGAGGCGCAGGACATGAACATCTTCCAGCTCATCCAGAAGAACAACAAGTCGCTGGTG
>JAEEGL011573789.1_pt1 | contig 12358 bp, 8 predicted proteins | sample 9134231 | NCBI WGS metagenome assembly JAEEGL01 (sample SAMN16246548, study PRJNA631951) | gut metagenome | biome: gut microbiome; feature: rumen; material: fiber-attached | host: Bos | place: Iran: Karaj | collected 2018-10 | reverse complement strand
GGAGAGAGCCTCCGTGCTCCCGTCCTCATAGCGCACTATGAGGCGGCACTCTTCATCTATATCCAAAGCTTCGGCAGGTCTTGACTGCCCGCTCCGAATGACATTAATATGCTTTCCTATGATAAAGCTGCGTTTTTTGTACTCTCCGGCGGCGCTGTTGCTGCCGAGATCTTCGCAAATACCGTAGAAAGCCTTAAGGAAAGCGGCTGTGATGCGGCTCCTCAGGTCCCTGGCGCGCACCGGGGAGATGGATCCGGCTATGTCTTTGAGCTCTTCCGGAAAGCCACCTTCTGGCTCATACACATTGAAGCCTATGCCCATGACTGCCCAGTCCAGGCCGCCGGATTCGAGGTCTATCGAGGCTTCCGTGAGTATGCCGCAGGTCTTTTTGCCCCGCACGAACACATCGTTTACCCACTTGATGGAAGGCTTTTCGTCTGTACATTCTTCTATGGCAAGACAGGCTGCGACCGCAGCCGCAGTGGTTATCCTCAGCGCTTCCTGAGCGGGCAGCTGAGGCCGCAGCAGGACGCTTAAGTACACTCCGGTGCCGGCAGGCGATGCGAAGCTTCTTCCGAGCCTTCCGCGGCCAGCGCTCTGCGATGACGCGACAACGGCGTGCCAGGCGGGAAGCTCCGCGGCTTTTGACTTCAGGTAGTTGTTTGTTGAATCCACGCTGCCCAGAACTTCCAGACTGTAGACTTCGGCGAGGCTTCCCAGGTACCTTCGGATGCTGCCTTCGCTTATCGCGTCGGAAAGCCCGCCCAGCCTGTATCCGCGCTTTGTGGATTCTATGCTGTAGCCTTCGTCTTCCAGCTGTTTTATGCATTTCCAGACAGCGGCCCTCGTGAGCCCCAGGCTCTGCGCGATGGCGCTTCCGGATATGTATTCTGATTCTCCCTGTTCGAGCAGGGCTGCGACTTGCTGCCTGGTATTCATATTCCACCGCCTTTGATCTCTGACCTTTGATAGCATACCATAGTATCAATGATGTGTCAACTTTTTTGGATATTTAAAGTTGACAAGACGCGTGGTATAATATCCTGACTACGGCAATTCAAAAGCAGGAGGGCGCAGGACGTGGACCAGGCTGAGTTCGACAGGAAATATCCCAGAAGAAGATGTGTTATAAATGGCGAATGCGAGTTCAGATACCGCTACGCGAAAAACGCCGGGTCGGATGAGACTATCGTTCTCCTTGTGGGCACGGTAGGCGTATCTGACGTCTTCGCGGAGCATTTCGGCTTGCTGGCCCAGAGCTTTTCCGTGCTGACCTTCGACTATCCTATGGAGCTTAAGACCTGCAGGGAGCTCGTAGACGGTATAGCGGTGCTGCTCAATGTCCTCGGCATAGATAAGGCGTGGCTTTGCGGACAGTCCCTGGGCGGTTTTCTTGCGCAGATACTGGCCCAGAGGCACACGCGTTACGTGGGCGGCCTGATACTCTCCAACACCGCCTCGCTTAACGAGGACATGGACCCCAGAGCGCGGGAGTTTCTCCTCTCGATGGCGTCAAAGCAGCGCGCCAACCGGGCTCTCGTGAGTTTTCTCCCCATGGACTTTGTAAAAAAGAAGATGTTTTCGATTGCGAAGAGCGTGGCGGACGGGTATACCGAAGAACAGCGCAGGCGCTCTGAAAAGATCAGCTCCGTCATGTACGCCCAGCTTGACAGGAAGTACTTAATGCACATGCTGGGGCTTCTTACGGATCTTCCTTCGTACAGGGGCATGCGCGGCAAAGACCTCGAATACCTGAAGGGCAGGGTGCTGCTGCTCCTTTCTCCGGACGATACCATGTTCAGTGCTCCGTGCGCGCAGTCTCTTATCGATCTGATGCCTCAGCCCGAGGTGGACCGAAGCTTCTTTGGAGGCCACATGGCGATATTTCTGGACCCCAAACGCTACGCAAAAAAGGTCGCCGAATTCATAAGCAGCTGCTGACAGCTGCTATTTTATTGCTTACAGACCACGGTATGAAAAGTCATAGCTATTTCACAATGAATACCCCGTATTTTGTGAATTTGTATTCCTTGTTAATTATGTTACAATTATATTGATAGAATATGTTTTGATCAGGAGGAATTGTTTATGGCGCTATCTGATTTTCTGCCCATGCAGGAACGCTGCAGCAACTGCTCGTTCTGCAAATGGGTACCGTTCGACAAGATCAACGGCGTTAGATTCGCAGACAACTGTCCAAGCGTTGTCCTATACGGATACAACACCTACGCGGCGCGCGGCCGCTTCCACATGGGCGGCGCTATAGTCCGCGGAGAGCTCGAATACACAGACACCATGGCGGATATCACCCGCCAGTGCCTCGCGTGCGGAGCCTGCGACGTTGCCTGCAAGATCTGCCGCTATAATCTGGAACCGCTGGAACACAACATAGAGCTGAAGCACGACGCTATCGTAAAGGGAAAGACCAGCCCGGAGCAGCAAAAAGTCATGAAAGCCCTAAAGATCGAACAGACCATGATCCCGGGCGCTGAAAAAGCTTCCCGCATGGACTGGGCGGAAGGTCTGGGCCTTATCGATGTGTTCGAGGCGCCGGCGGACGTGCTGTTCTTCGCAGGCTGCAAGTACAGCTATGACGCATCGCTGCAAGAGACGGCGCGCAAGGCTGTAAAGATACTCCAGGGCGCCGGCGTCAAGGTCGGAACGCTTGGAAGAGGCGAAGCCTGCTGCGGCGGAAGAGCCTATCAGATGGGCTTCTTCGAGGAGTTCGAGGAGCGCGCCAAAGCCAATATAAGGGCGTATGATAAGGCCGGAGTCAAGCTCATAGTAACGCCGTGCTCGGACTGCTACCACGCGTTCAAACGCCTGTATCCTAAGTTCGGTTCAGATGTTAAGGTCCTCCATATCCTTGAGTTCATAGAACAGCTCATAGGCGAAGGAAAGCTGAGCTTTACCAAAGAACTCGACCTTACTGTCACTTACCACGATCCCTGCCATCTGGGCCGCCAGGGCGAGCCTTACGTGGCCTGGGAAGGCGTGGAGAAGAAGATACGCAATCAGATCCATACCTGGGATCCGCCGCGTCCCCGCTACATAGGGGCTTACGGCATCTACGACGCGCCCCGCAACGTGCTCAAGGCCATCCCCGGCGTAAAGCTCGTGGAGATGGAGCGCATCAGGGAGTACTCCTGGTGCTGCGGCGCGGGAGGAGGCTGCTCTGAGGTAGCTCCGGAGCTTTCGTCTTTTGCAGCCAAAGAGCGCGTGGAAGAAGCTAAATACACCGGCGCCCAGGTGCTGGTCACGGCCTGCCCGTGGTGCAGGGCCAATTTCGAGAACGCCGGCGGCATCGAGGTAAAAGACATACTCGATCTCGTCTGCGATGCTCTTTAGGCGTCCGGCAAAGGAGGTATCAGAATTGGCAAACATTAAAGTAGAACTGATTAAGATATTCGGCGCAGAACGCGTAGACGACAGCGCAGAACATCTGGCTGAATACGCCAAGAGCACAGGCTTTGTGAAGGGGTTTAAGCCCAGCTTCATAGTCCGCGCAAAGGACTCCGCGCAGGTGAAGGCTCTCGTAAAGCTCTGCAACGACACGAAGACCCCGATAGTAACAGTGAGCTCCGGCGGATCTCACCGCCACGGAGGCACCGTGCCTTCGGTGCCGCAGGCTGTCATCCTCGATCTTTCAGGCATCAAGGAGGTGTATTTCACTAACTACACCTGGCGTATAGCGGCGTTCTCCGCAGGCCTTACCTACGGCGAGCTGGCACCGATCCTCGCAAAAGAAGGGCTCTTCCTCGAAAGCACCATAGCTCCCCGGGCGGACAAGTCCGTTGTTGCGAGCCTTCTTGAGACGGAAGCCCGCATCAACCCGAACTGCCAGTGGAACTCCTCGGATCCTATCCGTTCCACCGAGACGGTATTCGGCGATGGCACGCTTCTTCGCACCGGCGACGCAGGCATGGCTCCTCTTGACATGCCCATAGCTGACGCTCTCAAATTCGGCGAAGAGAAGTTCCATTCGCACTATGTGGGCGCCTGCGGTCCGGAAGATATAGACTACTACAGGCTGCTTACAGGCGCGCAGGGGACTCTCGGCGCGGTCACCTGGGTGAGCGCCCGCTGCAGCCGCATCCCGGCGATACGCAATTCTTTCCTGTTCCCGGCAGACGATCTGGAAAAAGCGATAGAATTCATGTACAACGTGGAGCACATACGCTTCAGCGACGGCCTGTTCCTCTTAAGCGGGCTGGGGCTGGCGCTTCTGATGGGCTTCGAAGGCGAAAAGGCTGCCGAAGCTGCCGAAAAGCTTCCGAAGTGGGTAGTCGTTGCTACCGCGGCTTCAAGGGAGCTCGCGGCGGAGCTTCGCTACAAGGCTCAGATGGCAGGCCTTAAGGAATGCGCGGAAAAAGCCGGAGTGGAGATGACAGAAGAGCTGTGCGGCATAAGCGCAGCTGACGTGCAGACCAGGGCCTTTAATCCCTGCGAGCCCGGAAAGTACTGGCACGACGGCCTTAAGGGAAAGTCCGCGGACATATTCTTCCTCACTACCATGGACAAGGTCGGCGGGTTTGTTGCAAGGATGAACGAGCTCGCGGAAAAAGCCGGCGTCTGCCCCGACGATATAGCGGTCATAGTTCAGCCCAGGCACATGGGCGTATGCTGCAGGCTGGAGTTCGTGCTCCCGTACTGCGGCGCCTGCGCCGAAAAAGTACAGGCTCTGTTTGAAAAGGCTTCAAAGGAGTTCTGCGACATGGGCGGTTACTTCTCGCGTCCCTACGGAAAGATGGGTAAAGTGCAGCTCAACAAGGACGCTCATGGAGCATCGGTGCTCGCAAGGATCAAAGGAATCTTCGATCCAAACGGCATCATGAACCCGGGCAAGCTCAGCGTAGAGTAGCGGAAAGGAGAAACAGACATGCTCGACAGAGAAATATTCAAAGCATTGCAGGATGCTGTCGGAGAGCGCTGGGTAAGCGAAGACCCGGGAATACTCGAGACCTACCGCTGCGTACCGCCTCAGTCCTCCGCGCACTACGGACCGTACGACCAGCGCACGCCGACCCCGCAGGCCGTGGTCATCCCCGGCACTGTGGAAGAGGTCCAGGCGGTCATACGCATATGCAATAAATACGGGATAGTCTTCAAGGCTTCCTCCACATTCTGGTCCGCGCACGGCTACATCGGATCCGACTACGGCATCCAGATAGACATGCGCCGCTTCAACGAATTCAAGATAGACCCAAAGAACATGATATTCACCTGCGGCTCGCAGATAAACCACGCTACAGCCCAGGCTGAAGCCATGAAATACGGTCTTACATACAACATCCCCGGCGTCGGCTGCTCCAGCTCCATCGTGGCTTCCACGGCAGGCTGGGCAGGCGCAGGCCCCAACACCTGCTACGCGGGCGGCAATTACCAGAACCTGCTCTGCGCAGAGTGGGTGCTTCCCGACGGCGAGATACTCTACACAGGTTCAGCCGGAGCAGGTCTGGACTGGTTCACGGACGAAGGAATAGGACCGGGCACCCGCGGCATCATAAGGAGCGGCCACGGAATGAAGGGCGAGATGGGTATATGCACCAGGATGTCGTTCAAGCTGGCTCCCTGGCCCGGTCCCAAGACCATGCAGACTGTAGGCACAGTTCCTGTATACCGCGCGCAGATGCCCGACAACATCAAGTTCTACGCTCTGTGCTTTGACAACTGGGACGACTGGGTAAACGCCACGGACCGCCTCAATTCCAACGAGGTCCTGTGGATGGGCCACCGCCAGTTCGGCATGTTCGGCCGCGATCTTAAGGCTGCCATGCTGGAGATCCTCACAGACACCGACAGGCAGCTTGCGGATATCCCTGTGCTGCTTGCAGATCCCAAGGTGCAGGCTACCACAAAGAGCCTCAAGATAGAGATGTACGTCATCATCGCGGGCATGAACAAGGAAGACCTGGCCTGGAAGGAAGCTGCCATAGACGAAGTCCTTGAGACCTACCACGGCTGGAAGGACGAGCGCCTCAACGAGAAGGAGATGAATGAGTTCATGATGACCTACTTCATCCGTCTCGGAAGGAAGAACCTCAACTACGTCTACTGCGGCGCCTACGAAGGAAGCTTCGGCCTTTGTATGAACAACGTTTATGATTCGGTGAAGATCTGCGAGGAAGCGTTCACGCTCAAGAAATACTGGGAGGACAACGATACCTTCTTCGCTCAGGTCGGCGGCGACTCGGCCATGGGCTCCATAACAGGAAGCGGCGGCGACAACGGCGCCATGGCATGGGAGTTCTTCTGCCACTTCGACAGCCACGACCACGAGGAGATCCCCAAGGTCACCAACTTCATGGACAACGTGTCAAAGAAGTTCCAGAACAGCCACGGAATAGGCTACGATTTCTGCAACAGCACGGAAGGTTTCCGCAGGCCGGACGGTTTCTCCTGGACTCAGGACCAGATGAACGAGATGTGGGGAAGCAGGCCCAACCCCGCGCCCTACACCTACCAGTGGAAGATGAGGGAAGCCTTCAATCCGAACCACCTGAACGGTTCTTATTATGCTACAGTGGACCCGGAGTACTTGCATAATAAGAAAAAATAGCATATAATTAAAAAGTTAACAGACAAAGCAGCCGATCGTTCCGGAGGAGATCAGATGAATAATTTTCCGAAGTTTTCAAAAGATGAGCTCGAGGTCAAAAAGACCGTAAACTGGCTCAAAAGGTACACTTTTGAGATGCTCAACACTCCCATCACTTCCAAGGAGAACATGATACGCATCTATGAAGGCAAGACCCCTATGTGGCTGCCTTCTCCGGCTGAGTGGAACTCGTTCAAGCTGGAGTGCGACCCCGAGACCATAGCCCGAAGCCCCCGCGGTGGCAAGGACGGATACGGAGTAGAGTGGACCTGGGTGGATATAGTCGGAGGTGCCACGGTAAAACCCGGAAATCCGATATGTCCGGACATCAACGAGTGGGAGAAATACGTCAAAGTGCCCAACCCCGACGAATGGGACTGGAAAGGATGCATCGACGAGATAAAGGATCAGTTCGACCCAGAACGCTTCACCCACGCAAGCTTCGGAAGCTGCCTGTTTGAAAGGCTCATAGCTATCATGGACTGCTCCGAGGCGCTTGTTGCCCTTATCGATGAGGATCAGCAGGAGGGCGTGCACCGCTTCTTCCGCGCCGTAACTAATTACCGCAAGCGCTACTACGAGCTCTGCAAACAGTGGATGGACTGCGATATCCTCAATTTCAACGACGACTGGGGTACGGCCAAGGCTCCGTTCTTCTCCTTCGACACGGCAGAGGAGATGCTGGTGCCTTACGTAAAGGAAAGTGTCGAAAGAGCGCACGAGTTAGGCTGTTACGTGGAGCTGCACTGCTGCGGCAAGGTGGAGCCTCTGGTTCCGCACTTCATCACCGAGGGCATAGATTCCTGGGGCGGCCAGCCGCTCAACGACAAGCCGGCTCTTAAGCGCAAGTACGGCGACAAGCTGCTGTTCACCCACGAGATGGAACTGGATCCCAATGCGGACGAGTTCGAGATAAAGGCAGCCGTCCAGAAGTTCATGGACGATTTCGGCTACGACAACAGGGGATTCAACGGCATGAGAGACGCCAGGTTCAACCGCGAGCTCTACATAGCTTCCCGCAAGAACTTCGACCGCATGGTGGAAGAGGGCACAGCGATCCTGTAAGCAGGCATTCAACCAATACAAAAACGGCTCAGACCTTTCAGCCTGAGCCGTCTTTTTTGTGCTATTTTTTCGCCTGCCGGGCCTTGAATTCCTTTATATATTCGGGGTCGCAGGTCTGGTAGTAGGAGGAGCCGAGGTGGTTCGGGTTGAACTTCTCGCGCACCTGCCACTGGTATGCGAACATGTTGGTGCCCGGCATTCCGGCGAACTTCCTGTTGTGATCTTCCTGAGTCCAGCAGTAGCCGTCCGGTCTTCTGGAGTTCTCCTGGCCGGAGCCCATCTCGGTAACGCCGCAGTTTTTGGTCATGAAGTCCTGAACGGGACCCTTGAAGTATTCGCAGGTCTTTTCAACGGACTTCTTGTCGTGCGCGTCGTAGCTTGCGAAGAACTCCCAGCCCATGGTTCCTCCGCCGCCTCCGAGTCCGCCCAGGGATCCCATCGCGGAGTCTCCTCCGACCTTGGCGTTCCAGGGCCCGGATTCCTCGAACTCGCGCTTTATAGCCGCAGCAGGCTCTACCAGCCTTGCCGACAGGATCTGGTTGTTCCTGTGCAGGCCGAAGTGCCCCTCATAGGCGCCGCAGTGGACGTAGTTGAGGTTCTTGTGGCCCAAACGGATGAAGTAGGTCAGCATGTACTTCTGGATCTCCGGGCGCAGCGACCATTCGTCCTTCCAGCCGTGGAATTCCTTTAGTATCGCGTCCAGCGCCTCTTCCTTCCATTCCAGGTCTCTCTTGGAAAGGCCCGCGATGACGGTATGGAACTCTATCTTCATGGATTCCGTGGTCTTTATGACTTCAGGGTCTGCCATGAGCTCCGGAAGGTCGCAGAGCTGAAGATCCGGGTTGGTTATGATGCGCAGGAACGCGGCTTTTACGTCGCGGCCGAAGAATGAGAACTGCCTGTGTCCTGTGTACATCAGGTTGTGCTCGTTCATCTTCATTACGCAGCCCGACCAGTCGTCCCAGGTGGGGAAGCACAGGGTGTAGTAGCGGAAGTTGTCCAGGCCTTCGGCGTAGTAGATGCCGGAGATGCCGGATGTGGGCAGGTACTTGGGACCCGGCCACGGGGACAGCTTGATGGACATCCTGGTGCAGACTCCCATCTCTCCGCAGGTGCCTCCGGCGCCTCTTAAAATGCAGCGCACGGAAGGGCCGGGGCCTTCGCCGTAGAACCAGCCGTCGTTGGAGCCGGCCGTGCCGGTTACCGCGACTTCGCCGTTGGGGAGCACCCACTCCACGCAGAGAAGGTTCTCGACGGTGTTGCCGGTGAATACTGAGGACGGACCCGCGCCGCCCCAGCCCGCGGTATTGGCGAGCACTGAGGACGAGCAGCCGACGCCCGGGATGTTGCAGGTAAGGCCGTACTTCATGGCCTCAGCCTGTACTGTTGCGGCTATTGCGTAAGGCTCTATGATGGCGACCTTGTTTTTGGGGTCTATTATGATCTTCTTCATGCGGCGCATATCCAGCTGTATGCAGCCGTCGTAGCCGATGAAGCCGTGTGAAGACCAGAACGTAGTGGATGCTTTGTAGTGTATCTTGTACTTGTTGCAGAGGCGGATGATCTCCTGGACCTCTTCGGTGCTGCCGGGCATCAGGACCGCGGCGGGCATCGGCGTCCTGTGGTTATAGGGGCCGTAGTGAGCGGACGACTGAGCCGCCGCGCAGCGGTAAGTCTCGCAGATAGCGGTATCTTCGGAAATATTGCGCTTTCCGACAACTGCCTCAAAGGCTTTGTAAGCTTCTCTTGAAAGTGCCATTACAGTGCCTCCTTTACAAGATCGATGATGTCCATGACGTTGATCGTCCGGCCGTTCTCGTCAACAGCTCCTGCGAAGTTGGATTCGCACCACGGGCAGGCTGTTACGAGGGTATCGGCTCCGGTGGCGTTGGCTTCGGTGATGCGTTCCGAAGCTGTCCACTTGGAGAGTTCCGGATTGACTGCCTGCATTCCGCCGCCGGCGCCGCAGCACCATGCGTATTCCTTTATACGCTCCATCTCCACGAGCCTTACTCCGGGGATGGCCTTTATGATGTTCCTGGGCTCTTCGTAGATGCCAAGCCTTCCGTTGTAGCGGGGACGCCTGGGTTCCCAGGTGTGTATCTGGTTGAGTATCTTTTTTTCTGTTCCGTTCCATGCCTCGTAGGGCTCGCCCTGGCGGCCGAGGTGGCAGGGATCGTGGTAGGTGACTGTCCTGTTCACGGTCCTGGTGAACTTGATGGCGCCGTCCTGGATCAGCCTGTCGAGGTATTCCACAACGTGCAGCACCTCGACATCAAGACCGCGCTCCGCGTACAGGCGTTTTAATGCGTGGTAGCAGTCGGAGCAGGGCGTTACTATGGTCTTTACGCCGTGCTTTTTAAACGCCTTGATATTGGCGTCCGCGCCTTTTGCGAACTCGTCGAAGAAGCCCATCTGGTAGGCTCTTCCGCCGCAGCACGCGTCGTCTTTGCCGAGGTAGCCGAGCTTAACTCCGGCGCCGAGCAGTATCTGTGCGACATCCTTTGCCTTCGCGGCAAGCTTCCTGTCGTAGCTGTACTTGCAGCCGGGGAAGAAGAACACTTCCGCGTCCTTAGCCCAGGCTATATTTTCAGCCCACTTCGCGCGGTCTTCCTTCTTCTTTCCGGCAAGCAGTGTGTGTTCCTTTGCGTAGGAGTCCAGCATCTTCTTCTGTACGGGAAGGGCGTTTCCGTGCTCCATGCAGTCGTGCTTGAGTTCCCTGTTGTGCGCCAGAGACTCGAGGTTGTAGCGGCACACCTTGCAGGAAACGTCGCAGGCTCCGCAGTCCAGGCAGGACCTTACGATGTCCGCGCGCTCCTTGTTGTAGCCGAACTCTTCGTTTACCAGGGCAAGACCCATCTGGAAGCGGCCTCTTGCAAACCAGGTGTTCCAGTTTGCCCACACGCCTGCGGGGCAGTTCTCTGAAAATCTGTTGCTCTTTATCTTATCGAACGGTATCCACTTGCAGAAGGAGCAGTTGGAGCATCTCTCCTGCATAGCGACAAAATCTTTCAATGCCATGTCAGTTCTCCTTCCTTATCAGTAATCTGTGAGCTTTCCGGGGTTGAGGATGTTGTTCGGGTTGAAGATGTCTTTCAGCCTTCTGATCATTATCGTGGTCTGGGCATCCTTGTTGTACTGCAGCCTTGCCCACTTGCCGTAGGGCTTCGCGAAGAATGCTCCGCTGCGCGAAAGCCTTGCGGAAGCCTCGTCGAACAGAGCTTTTGCGTTGCGGCTCTCGACTATGTTTTCAGGGTCGAAGGCAATTGTGAACTCTATCTGAGCGCTCACGCCCTGATGCTGCGGCTGCAGGTATACGCCTACGTCGCCCGGGTCTATGTCGTACTCGGTAGCTGCCTGCATCATGATGTCCACGTACTTCGGAGCATTTTCTATCGTCTGTACGAAGAGTATGTCCGCGAAGGCGCCCTTACGGGTCTCCTTCCAGTACTTGTCGGCGGGGCAGGGCTGGATGACGCGCGGAAGTATGGCGTCGCCGCTGATGCCGTTGTAGGACGGCACCATCTCAAGACCGCACTCCTGCGCGATGTCAAGAAGATCCAGGTATTGCTGCTCGTATTTCTTTTCCGGAAGAAGGTCGGCCGCGGAAACTCCTACCAGAGCGGTCCATGCCGGAAGCCTGGTCTGCAGGGCGCGCACCTCTTCTTTGCTTTCTGCTATAAGATTCGCGAGGTCGGCCGCGTTGAGTACAAGAAGCTCGCTTCCGAAGCGCAGATCTGTGACTCTGTAAAGGAAGCTTTCCAGGTCCGAAAGCTTTGCCGCCGGCACCAGGAACATCCTGTGGATGCTTGGCAGGGTGTTGCAGTGGATTGAAGCCCAGGTGACTACGCCCATGGTACCTTCCGCCTGGGAGAGCAGCCTGTTGTAGTCTATGTGAGCCGGGCCGTCAGGGTTGATCTGCCACTTCTCGTTGGCCTGGTGGACTTCAAGCGGAGGGCCGTATGCTTCGCCTGTACCCATCCTCTGGCCGTCGCCCCAGACTACTTCCACGCAGCGCATCGGCTCCTTGAAGCTCCACTGTGTGGTGGGATCAACGCGCGGGTTTACTTCCAGAAGATCTGCCAGCACGGATTTGTCGGAGCGCGGCGCGAGGCTCGTGTTGATGTACATTCCTTCTTTTTTCAGCGCTTCGGCAAGCTCGCCGTAGGTGACTCCGGGCTCTGCTACCGCCATGCGGAAGGTCCTGTTGATGCTGCGGATCTTCTTCATGCCGGACATGTCGAGCATCACGGCTCCGGGTACCGACGGGTTGGATCCGCCGCGGTAGTGTCTGCCTGTGGAACTTACAGGTACCAGCGGGGTCTTCGTCTCGTTGGCCCACTGAACGGCCTTGAGAACGTCGTCGGAACTTTTAGCCATGATCACGGCCACAGGTGCTATGCCTGTGCCGAGATGCGCGTTCTTTTCGTATTTTTTCAGTACTTCGGGGCTGAACGAAACATTGTCCTTCCCGAAGAGCGCAACAAGTTTTTCTTTGTTCATGATCGCTTCTCGTTACCTCCATTCAAGCACAATAAACTGCCTTCATACTAATGTTACACCTATGTTTTTGTATAGTCCAATTGATAATCCCCGGGGACTGATAGCCTTTTTCATATATGTAAACGATGTTTTTCTATTAAACATTTCAGGCAAATAAAAGTATAATATAATTGATGTTATATAAGTCACAAG
>JAEEGL011497450.1_pt1 | contig 12358 bp, 4 predicted proteins | sample 9134231 | NCBI WGS metagenome assembly JAEEGL01 (sample SAMN16246548, study PRJNA631951) | gut metagenome | biome: gut microbiome; feature: rumen; material: fiber-attached | host: Bos | place: Iran: Karaj | collected 2018-10 | reverse complement strand
GGTAACTTTAACTGGAAGAAACAATTAAGATTTAAATATGTTCCAGATAAGAAAAATTGTGATATTCAAATTTGTGACTTTAAGACTTTCTACTCATTTGAATATATTGGTAACACAGGTCGTCTTGTCATTACTCCTTTAACAGATAGATGCTATATCACACTTACTCAAGCTCTTAACTTGATTTTAGGAGGAGCCCCCGCTGGTCCTGCAGGTACAGGTAAAACTGAAACTGTAAAAGATTTAGGTAGAAACTTAGGTTTAGGTGTTATTGTCAATAACTGTTCTGAACAAATGGACATTGAAACTACTGCTCGTATTTTCAGTGGTTTAGCTCAAACTGGTTTCTGGGGATGCTTTGATGAATTTAATAGAATTTCAATTGAAGTGTTATCTGTCGTTTCAACACAAGTCAAAGTCGTTCTTGACGCTATGAGAGCTGGTGTTAATACATTCGTTTTTGAAGGAAGTGAAATTAATTTAGTTCCTACTTGTGGATTCTTTATTACTATGAATCCAGGTTATGCCGGAAGAACTGAATTACCTGATAACTTAAAAGCTCTTTTCAGATCTTGTGCTATGGTTGTCCCAGATTTAAGAGAAATTTGCCAAAATATGCTTATGTCTGAAGGGTTCAGCTCAGCTAAACCAATTGCAGCTAAATTTATTACTTTATATACTTTATCAAGAGATTTATTATCTAAACAAAAACATTACGATTGGGGTCTCAGAGCTATTAAATCTCTTTTAAGACAAGCAGGAGGTTTAAAGAGATTAGAAGCTAATAAATCCAAAAATGAATTTTACATTATTATGAAAGCTCTTTTTGATTTCAACAAAGCTAAAATTGTTCCTGATGATTTAATTATTTTCGAAAGATTATTACAAGATCTTTTCAAAGAATCAGATTCTAAAGGAGTCAAAGAAGAAGATATTAATCAAGAAATTAATGCTAAAATTGATGAAGCAACAGAATGTATGGAAGTTGGTTTACAAAAAGATGCTTCATTCACAACAAAGACACGTCAATTGAAAGAAATCTTAGAAGTCAGACATTGTTTATTCGTTTTAGGTGCACCAGGAAGTGGTAAAACTTCAGTTTGGAAGACACTTTTCTATACAAATATGAAATTCTTAAATGAAGAATCAGGACATGAAAAATTATCTCCAAAAGCTATTACAGGTAATGAATTATTTGGTTACATTGATGATAAAACAAAAGCATGGAAATATGGTATTTTATCTGCTATTATGAAGAAAATGTGTAAAAATGATCCACCGTATAAGGAGACAATGAGAAATAAATGGATTATTCTAGACGGAGATATTGATCCAACTTGGATTGAATCACTTAACACTGTCATGGACGATAATAAAGTACTTACTCTTACTAATGGAGATCGTTTCCCTCTTGATGAATTTATGCGTCTTCTTTTCGAAATTTCCAATCTTAGAAATGCTACTTTAGCTACTGTATCAAGAGGAGGTGTCTTATATATTAATGAAAAAGATATTGGTATTACACCATTCTTCGATAAATGGCTTAAGAATCAATTCTCTGATCAAAGACATCAAATCACTAAAAGAGTTCTTCAAGAATTCTTCAAACCAACATTTGAAAAAGTCAAAGAATGGAAAGATAGATATGTTGCTCCAGTTGTCGAAATTTCATTATTACAAAACTTCTGTTGTATTTTCCAAAATTTAATCCATCAATTAGATGCTAAATTCAATGATATGGAAGATGAAAGAAAAGCATTAGTTGTTGAAGCTATTTACTTCTTCAGTTTCATGTGGGGTGTAGGTGCAGGTCTTATTGACAGAAAAGAAATGAATACTCATATTAATTCATCAATGAAATCAAAGAATAAATTAAGATTCCCAGATGCTGGAACATGCTTCGATTACTATTTCGATGAACCAACATTAACATGGGTCAATTGGAAAGAACAATTAAAAGAACCAGTATTTGAAGAAACTGATTTATTCAGTGATATTATTATTCCTAATGTTGAAGTCACCCGTCTTTGCAGAATCACTGAAATTAATATGTTAGAAGAAAAACCAGTTTTATTCATTGGAGATCCAGGTACTGGTAAAACTGCAGTAGTAAAATACTTTATGAAAAATTATATGGAAGAACTTGCTAAAAAATGCAAAATTCAAGGTTATACTTATAGAGCATATTCTGTTAACTTTAACAGTTTCACAAATTCATTTATTTTACAAAATATTATTGACTCTCAAATTACTCAAAGATTCAGTAATAGATATGGTCCTTTAGGTAATACTAAATTAATTTACTTCCTTGATGATTTGAACATGCCTCAATTAGATGAATATGGTACTCAATCACATGTAGAATTACTTAGACAAGCAATTGACTATAAGGAATACTTCGATAGAAAAGATTTAGAATTCAAAAAAGTTTTAGAAGATATATTATTCATTGGTTGTCAAAATCCTAAAGCCGGTTCTTTCGTTATTGATTTAAGATTACAAAGACATTTCACATTAATTGGTGCTTCTGAACCAAATGCAACAATCACTGAAGAAATTTATACTTTCATTCTCAAAAATCACTTCAAAGACTTCCACTTCAATGGACAACAAGCAGATACTATTGATAAACTTATTAAAGAAATTATTGAAGCTACAGTTGGTATTTTAGAAAAAATAAGAAAAGGAAATAAAGTCTTCTTCCCATCTGCAACTAAATTCCATTATCAATGGAACATGAGAGAAATTAGTAGAGTTATTGACGGTATTTTAAGAAGTGCTTCTGCTCAATATAAGGAAACTGGTCAAATTTATAAATTATGGTTCCATGAATGTAACAGAGTTTACAAAGATAGATTATTATTCCCTGAAGATATTAAAGCTTGGGACATTGCAGTTCTTGAACAATTCAAACAAAGTTTCAAATTCGAATCTGCAAACTTAAATGAAGAGTTAAAAGAACCTTTCATTTTTGTTCCTTTCGGACCAGAAGTTTCAGACGATAATCCTAATGTATTAGTTCAACCAAAAACTTATGATGCTTTAAAAACTGAAATTGCAGAACATCTTCAAAGATATAATGATGAAAAAGGAGATTTACCTCTTGTACTTTTTGATAATGCTATTATGGATATTTGCAGAATTGCAAGAATTATTTCTAATCCATGTTCACATGCTTTATTAGTTGGTGTCGGTGGTTCAGGTAAACAATCACTTTCTCGTTTAGCATGTTTCATTAAAGATATTGATATTTCACTTCCTAACTTAAGTGGTACTGATTATAATGATGAAGCCTTCTTACTTGATTTAAGAAATGTTATGCTTAAATCTGTTTTAAAACCAGCAGAAAGTCCATATTGTTTCTTAATTAATGATAATCACATCATTGATGAATACTTCCTCGTCTATATTAACAACTTCTTATCTTCATATTGGGTAGATGAAATTTTCGAGACAAGACAAGATTTAGAAGCTTGGTTAGTAAAAAGTTTGAAATCAGCTGCTCCAAATTATGGTTTCACCAAATCAGCAAGTGACTATACAATGGAAGGTCTTTTCAACTATTTAATTTACAGAGTTAAAAATAATGTTCATTTAATATTATGTATGAGTCCAGTAGGAGATACTCTCAGAGTCAGAGCAAGAAAATTCCCTTCAATCCTTTCAGGTACTTCTATTGATTGGTTCCATGAATGGCCAGATGAGGCCTTAACTGCTGTCTCAGCAAGACAAATAGGAGAAATGCCTCAATTCGAAGGAGATGAAAATATGATTAAAAAACTTTCAGAAATTTCTGCTGAATTACATAAATCAATTAAAGAATTCAACGATGCCTATTTCAAATCAGAAAGAAGATATAATTATACTACTCCAAAGAGTTTCCTTGAACTTATTAATTATTTCACTGGATTAGTTGGTAAAAAAGATGGTGATATTGATAGACAAATTGCCCGTCTTGAAAAAGGATTAGCTGTCGTTGCAAATGCTTCAGAATCTATTGCTGGATTAAAGAAGGAAATTGAAGCTAAGAGTGTTATTGTCGAAGAAGAACAAAAGAATACTTCAGAAGTGTTAGCAAGATTAGAAGTAGAAAATGAAAAAATTTCAGGAGAAAAAGAAATTGTCGAAAAAGCAACTGCCGAAGCTATTGCAGCATCAGAACAAGCAGCAAAAGAAAAGGAAGAAGCTGATAAAGCTTTTGCAGAAGCTGAACCTGCAAAAGAAGCAGCAAGAAAAGAAGCAGAAAATATTAAAAAAGACGATTTAGATAAATTCAAGAACCCCAATAATCCATCAAAGAACAACTTCCAAGTCTTCAAACTTATGTATCTTATTTTCAATCCAGATGATAAAATGCCAGGTGATGATATTAAGAAAGAACTTCCAAATATTAAGAACAAATGCTTAAATGCATCATCAGATCAAATTAAACAAAAAATGATTCAAAGATTAGATAATATTACATGGGTCACACCAGAATTTTTAGAAAAAGTAAAAATGTATAGAGAATATCCATACACTGATCCAAAAGAAATGGAGAAAATCTCAGGAGCTGTTAAAGGTGTCGTCGGTTACTTCCAAAACTTAGTCAATTATAATAGATTATATTTAATAGTCGATCCTCTTCTTAAAAAATCACAACAAGCTAAGGCAACAGCTGAAGCTGCTTTTGCAAAGAAAGAGGAATTAGAAAAGAGATTAGAAGCTGTCTCTGGTACTCAAAGAAAATTACAAGCTGAATTCGATGCTTCCAAAGCAAAGAAAGATAAAGTCGAAGCTGAACAAGCAGCTCTTATGGAAAAATTAGCAACTGCTGAAAAATTCATTGGTCTTCTTGCATCTAATAATATTCGTTGGAAGAAAGAAGTAGAAACTCTTAAGAACTCAAAGAAAAATATTGCAGGAGATTGTTTATTAGGATCATCATTTGTATCATATATTGGTGTCTTCAACTCATTCTTTAGAGAAAGAATTATTAACAAATGGAAAAATATTATTATTGGAAAAGATGTTTCTGTTACAGAAAATATTGATATAGTACATACATTAACAACAGAAGGAGATATTCTTAAAATGAAAGCTGAAGGTTTACCATCAGATCCATTCTCAACTGAAAATGCCGTTATTATCACTCAATGTACAAGATACCCACTTATCATTGATCCACAAATGCAAGCTATAGCATGGTTAAGAAATAAACAATCAAAGAAAACTATAGTTCAATATAGACAACAAAAATGGGATCAACTTATTGGAGAAGCTTTAGGAAGTGGAGATGACATTATTATTGAAGACGTTGACCAAGAAATTGATCCAATGCTTGGACCTATTATGGGTAAACAAACTACAAATAAAGATAAAGGAAGAGGAGGAGCTGGTCAAATTAGAGTAGGTTCATCTGATTATCCATTTAATCCAAAAACTTCCATTTACTTCATCACTAAGATTTCCAATCCTCATTATAAACCAGAAATTGTCGCTCAATGTACTTTAATTAACTTCATTGTCACTGAAAAAGGTTTAGAAGATCAATTATTAGCTATGGTCGTCAATATTGAACAACCTGAATTAGAAGAAAGTATTAGAAAATACGTTACTGAAATTAATGAATTCCAAGCTGAATTAATCTTAAAGGAAGATGATGTCTTAGTAAAATTATCAGAAGCTGATGAAGCAACAATTTTAGATAATAAAGAATTAATTAACTCACTTGAAGTTACCAAAACAAGAGCCACTCAAATTGAAGAATCTCAAAGAACTACTGAAGCACTTATTATTGATATTAACAAGAAAAGAGAAATTTATAGAGGAGTCGGTGAAGAAGGTGCTATGCTTTTCTTCTTAATTTCTAAATTATTTGTTATTCAAGATATGTATCAATATTCTTTAAATAGTTTCGTCTACTTCTTCGAAAAAGCTATTGCAAATACTCCTAAAAATGATAACTTAATACAAAGAGTAGCTGCTTTAAGAGAAAAAATAAGAATTACTGTTTATATTTGGATTTCTGCAGGTATGTTCGAAAAAGATAAACAACTTTTACTTACTATGATTGCCATCCGTTTATTACAAAAGAAAGGTGCTTTGACTCATGAAAGTTTACAAGGTATCACACAAAAACATATTGATTTCTTATTGAAATGCCCTCAAAAGACTGGAGTTACTAAAGAAAAATCAGTTGATTTCTTAGAAAACTCACAATGGGAATCACTTTGCTGGTTAAGTGACTTAGATGGTTTACAAGGATTTTCAGAGAAGATAGAAAAAGAATATTCATCTAAATTCAAAGAATGGTATAATGAAATTAATCCAGAAGATTTAGATTTACCTCCAGAATGGAAGAAATATAAGAAATATTCATTCCATAAGATTTTAGTACTTAGAGCTTGTCGTCCTGAAAGAGTTGGTATTGCTCTTAATGAATTTATTAAAGTCTGTTTACCACACGGAGAAGAATTCTTATATGCAAGAACATTCTCAGAAAGTTTATTACAATCATATTTCGATTCTAAACCAGAAGTCCCAATATTCTTCATTTTATCTCCTGGTTCCAATCCAATTAAAGACTTAGAAATTTTAGGAGGTGATATTTTACCAAAGAAAATCAAAAAGAAATTCACAAAGGAACATGGTTTCAAATATATTGCTATGGGTCAAAATGCAGAAAAAGGAGCAGAAGAAGAATTAAGAAATTGTAATAGTAATGGTGAATGGCTTTTCCTTCAAAATATTCACTTAATGCCAAAATGGTTGAAAACATTAGAAGAAAAAATGAAAGAAATTGCAAAAGAAAAAGGACATGAAGATTTCAGACTTTACTTATCAGCTGAACCAAGTCCAAATATCCCAGTTGGTATTTTAGAAAAATGTATTAAATTAACAAATGAACCTCCAAGTGGTCTTAAAGAAAATATGAAAATTGCCTTCACAACTCTTAAGACTGGAGATGGTGTTAATCCTATAGATGATAGAAGAAGATGTGGAGTCATCTTTGGTTTATCATATTATCATGCAGTCGTTATAGAAAGAAAGAAATTCGGTTCTCTTGGTTGGAATAGAAATTATCCATTCAATCTTGATGATTTACGTAACTCTGATGCAGTCGTTGCTAAATATCTCGAAGCAGCAACAAGTAAGATTCCATGGGAAGATCTTAAATATATTGTTGGTGAAATTATGTATGGTGGACACATTGTCGATGATATGGATAGAGTTCTTAATAACTCATATTTAGATTATATTCTTGGTGATAAATTATTAGAAGATTTAGATCTTGTACCTTATCCATCTAATAACCCAGTTATGAAAGTCAATCCAATTAAGACTCCTCTTAATAATGCCGTATATCCATTCGAAACATGGGCTTCATATATTGATGCTGTCATTACTAGTGAATCTCCTGCTTTATTCGGTTTACATCCTAATGCTGAATTAGAATATCGTATTACTGAAACAAATACATTATTCAGAAATCTTATCGATTTAGAACCTAAAGAAAGTGGTGGTGATTCAGGTGATAGTGAAGGAAATAGATTCGATGCTGTTAAAGGACAATGTGATGATATAACTGCAAAAAGTGCAGATGGTCTCTTTGATATTATTAAGATGAAACAAACAAGAGAAGGAGAATTAACACCAGATCAAAATGTATTTATGCAAGAATGTGAACAAATGAGAGCTTTATGTGAATTAATTAAAAAGAATTGTAAAGATATATGTGATGCTATAGATGGTAAATTAACAATGGATGAAAGAATAGAACAATTAATTTTCAGTTTAAGTGCAAATCGTGTACCTGCAAAATGGATTTCAGATGGTTTCGCAACAAACAGACCTCTTGGTTCATGGCTTAAATCACTTGTAGCAAGAATAGAACAATTGAAACAATTTGAAGGAAATGATAATACAGTACCAAAAGTAGTTTTCATTAATAGATTATTTAATCCTCTTTCATATTTAACAGCTATTCGTCAATTAGCAGCAAGAAAATTAGAACAAGAATTAGATAAATTAGATATTTTAACTGAACCATCAAATTACTATCTCAAAGATAATGAACCACAAGGAATTGTATTTAAAGAATCACAAGGAGTTCCAATTTATGGATTACATTTACAAGGATGTAGATTTGATGAAGATAATAAAGTTCTTGAAGAAAGTAGACCTAAAGAAAACTTCTTTGTATTACCTATTATTTTCTGTAAAGTTATGTCTGTTGAATTATTGGATCCAAAGAAAGATTTAAAAAATTCTTATATTTGTCCTATTTATAAAACTATTGATAGACAAAGCACTTTTGTTTGCTTTGCTCAATTCAGAACTAAAGCTCCACCTGCTAAGTGGACTATTGCTGGTGTTGCAGTTATCCTTGATTGTGAAAAGACTGATAATATTGTCAATTTGAAGATTTAAAAGTTTCTTTTTTTAGATATTATTTATCTATTTTTAATCACACATTATTATATTTATAAATTTAAAAAATAAAAATATTGTTTTTTGTTTATAAATGTATCTCAAAAGAAAAATTCTAAAAAATCACTGGTTTATCAATTAAAAACGATTAAATTCCAAAAAAAAATTATTTTATAAATAAATTATAACTATAATAAATATTAATTAAAATGGGGATTTGTGATTCATCAAATAACACAAGGAAAACACAGAAAAAGGCAGTAAACAAATCATCCAATAAAGATAAAACAAAGACAAATTCAACAACCCATGCGACTCTTTCAAACAAGAATAATTCTCAAGGAGAAAATGATGACTATATAATTCCAACGACATTAGCAAGACGTGATGACATAAATAAATATTATAAATTAGACTCTGAAATTTTAGGTCAAGGAGCAAGTGGAACAGTATGTATAGGAGAAAAGGATGGAGAAAAATTTGCAATAAAGAGAATAAATAAAATGTCAATTAAATCAAAATTAAGTATAATAAAAGAAGCAGAATTTAGTAAACTAAAGCATCCAAATATAATTGAATATTTTGATATTTTTGAAGACCTAAAAACAATATCTTTTGTAATGGAACTTGGAGAAGGAGGAGATTTATTTGATTTTATAGTAAATTCTCCAATAGGTCATTTACCATTAGACTTAACAATAGATTTAATGGTACAAATAATGTCAACAATAGATTATTTACATAATACAGAACATATAGTTCACAGAGATATAAAACCAGAAAATTTTATGATAACAATAGATCCAGGTGATAAAGCGATAGTAAAATTAATAGATTTTGGAATGTCAACTCATTTTCCTCCTAAAGGAAAATATCTTACTGAATATTTAGGAACTCCAAATTATGCAGCTCCAGAAATTATTTCTCATTTAGGTTATAATGAAAAAGTCGATATTTGGGCTATTGGAGTTTTATTATTTAATATGATGACTGGATATGAACCTTTCAGAGGAGAAAGTAGAAGTGAATTAGATGATGAAATCAAATTTAAACAAATTAACTTTGAATTAATTGAAAATGATCAATTAAGAGAGTTTTGCCAAAAATTACTCACTAGAAATGTTAAAGAAAGAATTTCTGCTAAAGATGGATTGGAAATGATTAAAAAAATCAAAGAAGAAAGAGAAGAATTATATAGGAAAGAAGAAGAAGAAGAAAAAAATGGAAATAAAGAAGTTGCTAGAGATAGAGAAGATTATAATGCTTTTTGGAAAGCTTTTACTGGAAGAGTTGGAATTGGAGATTAAAAATATTTTTGTAATTTTTTAAAAATTGTGTTTGAAAATATAGATATATATTTTTGTTGTTTACCAAATGCTAATATTTTTAAAATAAAATAATTAGTTTATTTATATAGATATAGATTATAAAATATCTTTATTTTAAAAAACTTTAAATTTTATGATTCTTTTAAATCTTCATTAATTCTTTCTTTGTATTTATCATTTATTATAATAAATTAATTAAATAAATATAAATAAATATATATAATCACATTATTATTTTCAAAAAAAATTAAAAAAAATAAAATTAAAAAAATTTAAATTTTAAACCAAAAAATTTAAAAAATGTCGTCTAGAAGATCAAAATCCTTATCAAAACCATTTCCTGAATCAATGACATTAATAATAGATAAATCAGATAATTATTCTCACTTTGAAAATTACTTTTATATAAACTCATCTAATTTATTAAAAATTAAGAACTTATCTAATGAGCAATTTTCAACAGTGACAATAAAAAATACACAAGTAGAATTAATAACCCCATTATTTCTAACAAATTTATTTGCAAAAATGAAAATAAAAGGAAAAGGAGAAATAATAATATCAGAACCAATATCAGTAATGCAATCATATGAAGCAAAAATAATAATAGCAAATTTGAAAATAGGAGGATTTGATGAAATCAAATTAAATGAATCTTTATTTTTTGATGAAAGAGTAAATAAAAAAATTCCTACTTTATCAGTTACATTTATAAGAAGTGAAAAAAGAGGAAATTTACAGGAAGAAATATATAAAAAAAATGAAAATAGAATTAATAATACAGGAGGAAATAAAAGAAGAAGTAATACACAAAATAAGAATAATAATAATATTTCAAATAGGAAAATTAATGATTCTTCAATTCAAAATGGAAAAAAATTAAATAATCAAAATATTTCTCCAAGTAAATTGATTCCTGCTAATAGAAAATTTAATAAACCTATTGAAGACAATAATAATAATGCTTCTAGAGGAAATAGTAGAAGAAATAATCAAAATAATGTTAATGATAGAAGCAGTAAATATAGTAGGAGAAAATAATTTTTTTTAAATAATTTCAATTTAATTGTTTTTTAAACATTACAAAAAATTCTATATCTTTATTTCTGCTTTTAATAAGGTTAATTCTAATTAATTTAATATTTCTTTTAAAATTTGTTTATTTTTTAATCTTTAATTTTAATTATTTATAATTGGTTTTTTAAATTTAACGTATTTTTTATATGTTTATTAATTATATTCTTCATTAATCATATAATAATAAATTTGAATTATATATTATCAAATTTCGAAGGAGTTTTAATATAATTATTAATATCATTCAAATCGTTTTGATTAACTAAATTAAATTTTCTTTGAGAATATTCTTCATAATTAATTACTGGAGTTTGAATATGAAAATTAGAATTAAAATTATCAAATTTAAATTTGTGATTAGAAAATTCAAATTGTTTAGAAGGAGTAAACATACAGTAACAATTATCATGATTAATTTCATCTTCATTATTTTCAATAATATTATCACATTCATTAATAACTTTCATATTTTTTCTATTCAAATTATTTTTTTTTATAGTATCAAATTTCAAAAACTTTTTACTTAAATTTTCCTGATTTAAATTTTTAGCATTAATATCATTTAATCTTATATGAAAAGGAGTTCTTGAAATATTATTAATTTGATATTTTTGTTCAGAAGAAAATATATTTTTTGAATTTATGATTCCAAAATTATTTGAAAAATTTAATCTATGAGTTGAATTATTCATTTTTAAATTTAAATTTATATAAAAAATTAAATTAATATTTTATTTTAAATTTTTTTATTAATTTACATGAATTTGACTTTTTAAGACTATTTTGAATAAAAGAATTTTTAAAAGAAATATTAAAATTATTGTTTCTCTTTTTTATACTTTTACTTTTTTTATTTTCATATATTTCATTATAAATTAAATTTCCAATGTGATTTTTTTGAAAGGAAACATCTTTAATAAGAGATAAAAATTTATTTCTTATTTTATTTTCTCTTAAAGTTTTACAATTAAAATCTAATTTTAAATGAACTTTTGAGATTTTCATTTTTAAATTTTCTTCTTTTATTCTTATTTTTGGTAAATTAAAACTTTTTTCTTTAATTGTCAATAAATTATTTTCTCTATTATCTTTTAAAAATGTTAAAAAAGCAAAATCATTTGTTGTTAAATGATTGTTTCTTGTTGTTTGAGTCATTTGATTCATATAAGTTTTATTTTTTATTTTTGATTGATTGATTTTTTTATTGTTTCTTGTATTAATTAATGAACATGAATTTAGTTTTCCTATAGTATTTTTGAAAAGAAAGTTAAAATTCCTTATATGAATTGGATATATAGTTTTCATATTTTTTTAATTTATTAATCAATTAAACTTAAAGAAAACAAACTTAAAATAAAAGAAAAAAAAAAATTAAAAAAATAACTTATACTTCTATTATTATCATTTAAATTATTATTAAATGTTTTTATATATTAATTTTATTTTTTTATTTTTTTTTTTATAAAAAGAATCAATAAAATAAGAAATAATAATAAACAATTTTTTAATTAAATCTGGGATGGGGATTGGGGATTGGGGAT
>JAEEGL010897820.1_pt1 | contig 12358 bp, 8 predicted proteins | sample 9134231 | NCBI WGS metagenome assembly JAEEGL01 (sample SAMN16246548, study PRJNA631951) | gut metagenome | biome: gut microbiome; feature: rumen; material: fiber-attached | host: Bos | place: Iran: Karaj | collected 2018-10 | reverse complement strand
GTGCGAGTCCACGCATGGGCGAGCTATGCGAGCCCAAGGGAGGTTGTTGTGGATAAGAATATAGAACAAGTTGCAAATATAATAAAAGAATCAGACAATATAGTCTTCTTTGGTGGCGCAGGTCTTTCAACAGAGTCGGGTATCCCAGACTTTCGATCTGTTGATGGACTTTACAATCAAAAATATAAGTTCCCACCAGAGGTAATCATAAGTCATAGTTTTTTTGAAAGTAATCCAATAGAGTTTTATAGATTCTATAAAGATAAATGCCTTGGCCCTATGCTCAAAGCAAAACCAAATGCAGCACACATTGCACTTGCAAAACTTGAAGAGATGGGAAAACTTAAAGCAGTAGTCACTCAAAATATAGATGATCTTCATCATAGAGCAGGCAGTAAAAATATTTTAGAACTTCATGGAACTTCATTTAAGAATCATTGTATCAAATGTGGTAAAACTTATACTATAGAAGATATTTTAAAATCAAAAGATGATGTGCCAACTTGTGAATGTGGCGGAATAATAAGACCAGACATAGTTTTATATGAGGAAGCACTTGACCAAGAAGTAATTAGAAAATCTTGTAAGGCAATTGAAGAAGCTGATGCACTTATAATTGCAGGAACAACACTTATTGTGCAGCCAGCAGCTTCATTTGTAAATTATTATACTGGCAACAAACTTATACTAATTAATTTATCAGAAGTTCCAAATGAATCAAGAATTGATTATGTGATAAGAGATAAGGTTGGAAAAGTATTTACAGAAATATTTGGATATTTAGGATATGAATTATAATAAAAAAGCAGGACAAGCATCCTGCTTTTTTATGTGACCGATCCGGGAATCGAACCCGGGATTCCGCCGTGAGAGGGCGACGTCTTAACCGCTTGACCAATCGGCCTTATAAACACTAGTATATAATACCAAAAATAAGGTATTTTTGCAAGTGCTTTTATAGCTAATTTATATATAAGTATCTTGAAAAATTAAGTTATTTTGTATATTTTCTATTATTATGATATAATAAATGTAATAATTATTCGTATGGAGGGCATATGAAAAAATTAGTTAAAATTTTATTATTTACATTTATTTTATCAACATTTGCAAATCTTGCTACATTTACATATGGATACTACCGCGATTATGATTACCCATATGTTTATGATGCTTATTGGAGTTCTAGAACTGCAAGATGGTCAGTAAGTGGACGGGCTGACAAGTTTGAAATTGCACTTTATAGAAACGGAAGAAGAATTGCCACACATATAACTTACTCGCATAATTATAGTTTTGACTATGATATGAAATTTACAGGCTATGATTATTATTTTGAAGTTAGACCATATAATTATAGAACAGGTTGGGGTAGTTGGGTAAGTTCAAATTATACTTATATTGATGATTATTGTCGTGACCATAGGTATGATTATTGGAATGATAGATATAGTAGGTATGATAGATATGATAGAAATTATTATAGAGGAGACATTTCTTACTCTGTCAATCAAGGACCACCATATGAAAGTCAGTCAAATACTCCAAATGGATATTCAATAAGTAACTCAGGCCTCCCAAATATGAATGGAACTGCAAATAACATACAAAACAATGCGCAAAGTGTCACTGTGCCAGAGCCACAAGTTATAAATGATACTATAAATGGAATTCTACCTACTGGTGCATTTATGCAAGTGATGGGTTCTTGGAAGTATGCATATATAAATGGTGCATTTGCAACTAACACTTGGGTAAAATCAAAAGGCAAATGGTATTATATTGATATAAATGGAAATATGGTCACAGGACCATATTCAATAAATGGAAAGACATATTATTTTGGTGCAGATGGAAGTATGACTATTGGCAATATTAATATAGCTGGCGTCAATCATTATTTCGGTATAGATGGCGTGATGGTTTATTAATTATTTAAAATGGCAAAAAAAATATTATAGAAGGTAAAATATGACTAAAGACATTTTTGATTTAATTGATAAAGAAAAAAAGAGACAGGACGAAAATATAGAACTTATAGCAAGCGAAAATTTTGTAAGTGAAGATGTATTAAAAGCAGTAGGCTCTGTTCTTACAAATAAGTATAGTGAAGGCTATCCAGCAAATAGAACAAGTGGCAATACTGGAAGATACTACGGTGGATGCCAAGTAGTTGACGAGATAGAAGAGAAGTGCTGTGATTTATGGAGAAAAGTTTTTAATACTGATTACCATGTAAATGTACAAGCTCATTGTGGTAGCACTGCGAATTTTGCAGCCTATTTTTCTGTGTTAAATCACGGAGATACAATTTTATCTATGTCACTTAATAATGGAGCCCATCTCACTCATGGTAGTCCAGTAAGTTTCTCTGGAAAATTTTTCAACATGGTATTCTATGATGTAGATGATAATGGATTCATAGATATGGAAGATGTAAGAAGAAAAGCAGAGGAATGTAAGCCTAAACTTATTCTTGCAGGTGCATCTGCATATAGTAGAATAATTCATTTCGATAAATTTAAAGAAATAGCAGACAGTGTAGGCGCTTATTTTATGGTTGATATGGCACATATTGCAGGTCTAATTGCAGCAGGTGTTCATCCTACTCCATTTGGATATGCAGATATAATAACTACAACTACTCATAAAACTTTAAGAGGACCAAGAGGCGGAATGATTTTTTGCAAAAAAGAATTGGCAAAAAAAGTTGATAGCGCAATATTTCCATTTTCGCAAGGCGGACCTTTGCAACATGTCATAGCTGGAAAGGCTGTAGCAGCAGAGGAATGTCTTACAGAAAATTACAAGGAGTATATTAAGCAAGTTGTAAAAAATAGTAAGGCAATGTGTGATGAATTTATAAAGATGGGATACAAAGTCATAACAGGTGGGACAGACAATCATTTGTTTTTATTAGATTTAACTCATAAAGGTATAACAGGAATTGAATGCCAAGAAATGCTTGATGAGCATCACATCACAGTCAATAAAAATTGTATTCCAAATGAGACAAGAAGTCCAAAGGTTGCAAGCGGTATAAGAATAGGTACACCAGCAATGACAACTAAAGGATATAAAGAAAAAGATTTTATAGAAGTTGCACATAAAATCAATGAATATATTGATGAATTTATGAAGAACAAACAGTAGAGTCATTTGCAAGGGGAAGTGTATGAATAATTTTTACAAAAATATAAGTTTGATTTTGATTATAAGTCTAACAGCTACATTTTTATTGTCATGTGGTGTTAAGAATGTAAATATGGTAAGCGAGACAAATGAAACAAAGGCAACAATTGTAACAGAAACAAAAAGTAAATTAGATGAAGTTTCACCTATAAAGAATGAAGCTTGGTTTAAAAATGGACTTCATAGCATTAGAAATAATGTGACAAATACATATATGATAGTAAATGGCAATGGAGATATTATAGTAAAAAGCATTGAACCAGAATTAGAATCTATAGGAGTGGTTCGAGATTTAGAAGAAAATGTAACTAACTATATATATAAGACATACACGGGTGAATCAATAGTAAAAAGTACTTTTAGCGGTATCGATTATGAGTATACAGATATGAATCCAAGTGCAAGATGTAGAATTTATGATAGAAATGGCAATGACATAGGCTTTGAGGCAAAAATATATTCACCACAGTATTCATCAAAAAATAAAATTATCTTTGCAAAAAGAATTGATGAAAACTATTCTAATCTACAAGTATTTGATGTCAACACGAAAGAATATTCAGATTTAAATTATAGCGAGTCAAATACTTTAAATGGTAAATTTATCTTTTCAACCTCACCTTATAATTATAAGAGTGAAAGACAAGAAATATTAGTTACTGATGGAGATTTAAATGAAGTTAAAAAAATAGAAGGATATTCATTGGATCTTACAACTAAAGAGGACGGAGTTGAATATGCTATTGTAAGAAAGAGACTTAGTAATTTGGAAGATGCCACTAATAATTTTAAGTATAATATTTTAGATTCAAATTATGAACTTATGTTAGATGAAGATGTAGATGAGAATGTATGGACTGGCAATAGAAAAGTATTGACACTAAGAGTGGGTGATAAAGTTTTTGACTATGATGTTATAAAAAAACAAAAGCTTGGCGAAGAAAGAGATTATAAAACAACTGAAGACCCTGAACAAGTTAAGAGAATGACAACAGAGGCAAAGTATGAGCCACTGATGAATAAAATCAAAGAAGAAACTATTGAAAATGGAACTGAAAAGTATTATTATATGGACTTGCTAACTTATAAAGATACAGTATTAATATTAGCATCAGTGTATGTAGAGAATAATACATATGACCATAATCCAATTGATATATATAATACTGAAGGTGAGCAAATTGCATCATTTAATAACTTGTCAACTAGATATCAAAATGATGGATATTTAATATCTAATAATGACACAGTGTTCAATACTGAACTGAAAGAAATAGCAACTTTGAGGGGCGATAGGAATATAGATAGATTTGATAAGTTTGATAAAATCTTTTATGCTGATGATATGGATACTAACTATAATTTTGTAAATTCGTTTACTATATATAATGAGAAATTTGAACCAATATTTGAAAATGTTGAGAATATTCAGTTTGATACATATGATGATTATATAGTTATAGTAGATAAAGATGGTACTAAGATTGTAGATAAGAATTTAAATATTATAAAGACCTTGGATAGAAAATTAGAAATCAAAAATTGGTATGATAATAAAACAAACTATAGGGATTTTACAGATTTAGAGACAAAGAGGATGGGACTTATTGATGAAAATTTTAATTATAAAATTGACAATCTAAAATATGTTGGATATAAAGAGGAAAAATATTTTAATTATCAAAATGGATTTGAATATGGACTTATGGATTATGAGGGACGACCAATACTTAAGTTTTCAATCTTTGACTCTATGACAGAAGATTCAAATGGAGAAGACTATAAAGGAAAATTTATAGAGTATTAGTAATAAAGGAGTAAGAAATGAAACAATTTAAATTATTAGTAGTTGCTAGTTTGGTTTTTACTTTAGTTGCGTGTGCAGGTGGTAATACAGCTAAAAATAATGTAGCTCCTGCTGAAAGTAAAATAGCAGAAAACACAGAAACAAAAGAACAAAATAAAAAAGTTAATTACCCAAGAGTTGATGGCTCTACAGCAAATATTCCAATGATGGCTCAAATTAGATCAAGTTATCTTGGTGAAGATTTAGTTGAATCACAAAACAATTCACTTGAAGTAACTACAACTGATTATGCATGGAGAAATCTGATTGATGGTAAAAATGATTTACTTTTGGTTTATGAACCATCATCAGAGACAAAGAAGATTATTGATGAGAGTCCAGTAAAACTTAAAGTAACACCAATAGGTGTAGATGCACTTGTATTTATAGTAAACCAAAAGAATAAAGTTAAAAATCTTACCACAGATGAGATAAGAGATATTTATAGTGGAAAGATTACTAATTGGAAAGAACTTGGTGGTGACGATGCAGTTATAGAAGCATATCAAAGAGTTCTTAATAGTGGCAGCCAAACATTATTTTTAAATCTTGTTATGAAAGATGTAAAACCTATTGATGCACCTATAAAATATCGTATAGAAGGAATGGATGGTCTTATAGAGACACTTGCATCTTATAACAATACTGGTAATGCACTTGGATATAGTGTATTCTATTATGCAAAAAAAATGTATGCAGTTCCTGGACTTGAACTCATCTCAGTTGATGGGGTTATGCCAAGCGATGAAACCATAGGAAATGCTGAATATCCATTTTTAAATGAGTATTATCTAGTTATAAGAGAAGATACACCAGAAGATTCAGAAACAATGAAACTTTATAATTATATATTGTCAGATAAGGGAAGAGAAGATATTAAAAAGGCTGGATATATACCAATTAAAAGGTAATCTAAATGAAAGATGCAACTTGTCATTTGCGTATAATTTGTAATTTTTATCAATATAATGATAGAATTTTTATCATTTCGTTGACAATTTTTACAAAAAATGCTATATTTACACCATGGAAAACAAGGATTATAAAACAAGGCTTGTAGACTCAAAAATAAGCCAAATTCTGGAAAATGTGCCAGCAATATGCATCGAAGGACCTAAATGGTGTGGGAAAACATGGACAGCAAGCAACAATTCTAAAAGTGCCATTTACATAGGTGACCCAACTAATAACTTTCAAAATAGGAGAATTGCAGAAGCGAATCCAGAAAGTGTTTTAATGGGAGATAAGCCAAGGCTTATTGATGAGTGGCAAGAGATACCAGCAATTTGGGATGCTGTTAGATTTAATGTTGATAAAAACGGAAATAACAATCAATATATTTTGACAGGCTCTTCTACGCCAGAGAATAAAGGTGTAATGCATAGTGGAGCAGGAAGAATAGTAAGATTTGCAATGGATACAATGACATTGTATGAAATAGGTGATTCAAATGGTGAAGTGTCACTTAGAGATATAGTACAGAATAAAGTAATATCAGGGAAAAACAAAGAAAGTATATCTCTAGATAAACTTGCAAAACTATTGGTGCGTGGTGGTTGGCCGCAATTAGTTAATCATAATAATGAATTTCCTCAACTTATTATCAAATCATATATATCAAACATTATAAATGATGACATGCAAAGAATAGATGGCAAAACTAGAGATGTTAGAAAGATAAACATGGTTTTAAAATCTCTATCAAGAAATGAATCAACTTTAGTTACTAACCAAAAAATATTGCAAGACATAAAGACTTATAGTGATGAGTCAATTAGTATAAACACATTGGAAGATTATCTTGATGTGTTAAGAAGATTATTTTTGATAGATGAAATACCTGCATATGCAAGTGGATTAAGATCAAATATAAGAGTTGGGAAACTTCCGAAGAGACATTTTGTTGATTACTCATTGCCATTAGCATTACTTGACATAGATGAAAATAAATTACTAAATGATTTGCTTACATATGGTTTTGCATTTGAATCTTTATGTTTGCATGATTTGAAAGTGTATGCAAATGTAAACGATGGAAAAGTTTATCATTATCGCGATTATTCAAACAATGAAATAGATGCTATAGTGGAAATGGAAGGTAAAAAAATTGCAATTGAAATAAAGTTAAACTCTAATCAAATTGACAATGCAGCCAATAGTTTAATTAGCATCAATAAAAAAATATCTAGTAAAAACAAAAACATGGGATTTGATGCATTGTGTGTGATTTGCGGTATACAAGATTATGCCTATAAGAGAGAAGATGGAGTCTATGTAGTTCCGATAACTGTCTTGAAGAATTAAATATTTTTTAGAATTAAATTATAACTTTTAGCCCTTACATCTTCATTACCAACACTCATTCGTTACGCCATATTTGATGTGCTTTTGTAATACACATTATTTAGTTTTGCACTAATATGAACTAATGCGAACTAATATGTTCTAATATGAACTAATACATACTAATATGATCTAATACTAATTATGTATGCTAGTTATAAGGGCTCGCATAGCTCGCCCATACGGGTGGCTCGCATAGTTCGCCCATACAGTAAATATGGTCGGAAAATCGGCATTTTTTAGTATAGAGTAAAATATAGATTTATGGTAAAATATGAGGTATATTGAATAAAGGAGTTGAATGATTATGAGTAAAATATACATCACAGGTCATAGGAATCCTGATATGGATAGTCTTTGTAGTGCTTATGCATATGCAAAACTCAAAAATCAGATTGATAAAGATAATGAATATATAGCAGTTCGTATAGGAAATCTAACTAAGAGTATTCAAAAGTTTTTTGAAGATATAGGGGCGGAGCCACCAATATATAAAAATCACATTTACCCAATTGTTCAAGATGTGATTTTGGAACCTGGTGAAAAAATAGATGTCAATATGCCTCTTGTTAAACTATCAAAGTTTTATAATGAAGTAAATCCATCTTCATATCCTATTTATGATGGGGATAAATTTTTAGGACTTTTGTCTGTTGATGATATAGCTATTTGGCTTATGCAAAAATTAGAAAAAAATGAAAATATTGATTCTAAGACTTTGATAAAGGATGTATTAAAAATTCGTGAAGATAAGTTTGAAGCTACAGATATGTTTGAAGATGGAAAGGCAATAATGATTAAGTCAAAACTTAGAGGTTTTCCAGTGTATGATGATAATAAATATCTGGGATATGTAACAAGACGTTGTTTCCTTGAAGCTCCAAAGCACAATGTAATTCTTGTAGATCATAATGAAGCCTCACAAAGTATAAAAGGACTTGAGACTGCAAACATAGTTGAGATTATAGACCACCATAGGCTTGGTGCACTTAAAACCATACTTCCTATATATATGGATATAGAACCACTTGGTAGTACTTGCACTATAGTTTATCAGCAATATTTAAAACATAATATGAAACCTGATGAGACAGTTGCAAAAGTTTTACTTGCAGGTCTCATATCTGATACAGTTATTTTAAAGAGTCCAACTACTACAAAGACAGATGTAGATACAGCAAATGATTTGACAAAACTTGCAAAAGTTGACTTAAATGAATTCGCAGAAAAAATGTTTAGTAGTATGGGTGGCCTTACCGCTGATGTTGCAAATGAAAAAATTGAATCTGACTTTAAGATATATGCAGAAAATGGCGTGAGTGTCGGCATAGGTCAATGTGAAGTTGTAACTTTAAGAGACCTTGATAATTATAAGGAAGCATATCTTAAAACTCTTGATGAAGTAAGACAAAAGAATTCACTTAACTGGGCTATGCTTATGATTACAGATGTTATAAAAGAAACTAGTGTGCTTCTCACTACTGACTTTAAGCTTAATAAAAACATACAGTATAAAAAGTTAGAGACAAATGTATATGATATGCCAGGAGTCTTAAGTAGAAAGAAACAGTTATTGCCAGATGTATTATCAATTATAAATCAATAAAAGTATCATGGAGTAAAAATGTATATCGCAAAATTAATGCATCATAGGTGGGAGGAAGAGCCCATATCAGGTATAGCAAAAGGAAAGAATGGAACTTTTGCTATATTTTTTTATGGTTGCAATATGCGATGTGTGTATTGTCAGAATAGTAAGATATCACACATAAGAATTAAAGATATTTTAAATGATGAAACAACTAATTCAAAAAAAATATTATGGTCACCAGAAGAATTAAGTGATGAAATGATAAAAGCGGAAGCTTCAAATGTGGCAAGTATAAGTTTTATAACTGGAGTTTTATATGTAGATGAGATAGTTTTAACTATAAAACTTGCAAAAGATAAGGGATTAAAAATCCCTATTGTATATAATAGTAGTGCTTATGAACCTGTTTCTCAAATTAAAAAACTTGAAGGCCTCATAGACATTTATCTTCCTGATTTTAAATATTATGATAATGAACTTGGAAATAAATATAGTAAAGTCAATAATTATCCTAGTGTAGCAAAGAAGTGTATTGCTGAGATGTATCGCCAAGTTGTAAATTCAAATGAAGAAAAAATAAATGATGAGTCTATCAAAAAACGTGGTGAACCTACTCTCATAGTTCGACACCTCGTTCTTCCAGGCCACACTGAAAATTCAAAACAAGTTATAAAATATTTATATGATACTTATGGTGACGATATTTACTTGACTATAATGAGTCAATACACACCTATGATTAAAAACGAAGGAATCTCATCTTTTGCTGAACTTGCTCGCAAACTTACAAAAAGGGAATATGATAAAGTAGTTAATTATGCGATGTCACTTGGAGTAAAAAATGCTTATATACAAGATGGGGATGTGGCGCTTGAAAGTTTCATTCCTGAATTTAGTTAATAAGTTTGTAAAACTATGCTAAAAAACTTGATGTTACCTTATATATAGATATATTTGACTTGATAAGTTATATATAGTATAATTATTTCGTTGAGAAAACATCTAAAAAGTGGGGTTAATCTCAATAAATTTGGGAATATTGCATTTTCCTAAGGAGGGTATATGAAAAAAATATTAAGTGTAGTAATGTCTTTATTACTCATTATGTCTTTAGTTGCTTGTGGCAGTGGCAATCAAGCAAAAACAGCAGAAGCTGTAAAAGAAGCAAAAACTGAAGTTGCTACCAATGTAGAAGGTTTTGATAGTGAACTTCTTACCGCTGCAAAGGCTGAAGGAGAACTTGTAGTATATGGTTCTTGTGAAGAGGAATATCTTGCAGCAGCATGTCAAAATTTTGAAAAATTAACAGGAATTAAAACAAGATTCCAAAGATTATCAACTGGTGAAGTTCAAGCTAAGATTGAAGAAGAGAAAGGTAATCCATCTGCAGATGTTTGGTTCGGAGGTACTACTGATCCTTACAATGTTTTAGCAGATGAAGGTTATTTGGAACCATATGCAGCAAAGAATGCAAGCCACCTCATCAATCCACAGTTTAAAGACAAAGATGGTAATTGGCATGGCATTTATGAAGGAATACTTGGTTTTATGGTAAATACTGATGAATTGAAGAGACTTAATCTTGATGCTCCAAAGGATTGGAATGATTTACTTGACCCTAAGTATAAAGGACTCATTTGGTTATCAAATTATAATACAGCAGGAACTGCAAAACTTGTTATCAACACTATGGTTCAAAAGTTAGGTCATGATCAAGCGATGAAGTATTTCCAAGACCTTGATAAAAATATTCAAGTATATACTAAATCAGGTTCTGGACCATCTAAGAATGTAGGAACTGGAGAATGTACAATAGGAATAGGTTTCTTACATGATGCAATTACACAAATAGTTGATAATGGATATAATAATATAGAAATTATAATACCAAGTTCAGGAACTTCATTTGAGATTGGTGCAACAGCTATATTTAAAGGTGCAAAGCATCCAAATGCAGCAAAACTTTGGATAGAATATGCTTTAACTCCAAATTGTGTAAACCTTGCTCAAAACAATGGCTCATATCAATTCTTAGTAATTGATAATGCTGTGCAGCCAAAAGTTGCTTATGACTTCGGACTTGATCCATCAAATGTTATGCAATATGATTTTGAAGATGCAAAGAAAAACACTAAGCAATATGTTGAAGATGTTATGAATGCGCTTAATGGTGGAGATGATAGATTTAAAACAGAATAATTAATTTTTAATGCAAGGGCGGAGATTATCCGCCCTTTTTATATAGGAGAAAACAGTGAAACAACGTAGAGAACTTGAAAGAAAAAAATTATTGGGTGATCCCATTATGATTACTACAATTGTTTTGCTTGTCACAGCACTTACAGTATTTATTTTATATCCACTTGCAATTCTTTTGATTGACTCTATATATGGATCAAATGGTTTATCCCTTAACACATTTGCTAGAGTTATGCAAATGCCAAATTTCAGGAGGGCAATTACAAATACATTAAGAATTGGATTTGTAGTTGGTATCCTATCAACTCTTATAGGTCTTCTTTTTGCATATGTTGAAATGTATGTAAAAGTAGGTAAAATACCTGGAGGCCTTTTTAATGTGGTGTCTATGCTTCCAGTAGTATCACCGCCTTTTGTATTATCTCTTTCTATGATAATGCTTTTTGGAAGAGCAGGGCTTATAACAAGATTTTTGCTTGGCATCTATGATAATTCAATATATGGATATTGGGGAATAGTTATTGTGCAGACACTTACATTTTTCCCGGTTTGTTATATGATGCTAAAAGGTCTTCTTAAAAATATAGACCCTTCGCTTGAAGAAGCAGTAAGAGATATGGGGGCATCAAGGTTTAGGGTATTTAAAGATGTCACATTTCCATTATTACTTCCAGGACTTGGAAATGCTTTTCTTGTCACATTTATAGAATCAATTGCAGATTTTGCAAACCCTATGATAATTGGTGGAAGCTATGATACACTTGCAACTACTATTTATCTTCAAATAACAGGTGCATATGATAAAGAGGGAGCATCTGCTATGGCTGTAGTGCTACTTATGATTACGTTATGTATGTTTATAGTTCAAAAATATTATCTTGAAAAGAAGACAACTCAAACTCTTACTGGAAAGGCATCAAGAGTTAGAATGATGATAGAAGATAGGTCGGTTGTAGTACCACTTACTATACTTTGTAGTCTTGCAGCAGCATTTGTAGTTTTGATGTATATCTGTGTTCCTATAGGAGCACTTTTCCCAACTTGGGGATATAAGTTTACACCATTTACATTTAAATGGTTCAATTTAGTATTTACAAGATACAATGGGCTAAAAGCATTTAGAGATTCATTTGTACTTAGTCTTATAGCATCGCCAATCACTGCACTTATATCTATGATTATCTCAT
>JAEEGL010739942.1_pt1 | contig 12358 bp, 3 predicted proteins | sample 9134231 | NCBI WGS metagenome assembly JAEEGL01 (sample SAMN16246548, study PRJNA631951) | gut metagenome | biome: gut microbiome; feature: rumen; material: fiber-attached | host: Bos | place: Iran: Karaj | collected 2018-10 | reverse complement strand
TTATGATATTCAATCATATAAAAAATTTAAAATTGATAATTATCCTCCAAAAAGTGATTTTGACTTACCTTCAAATGTAACAAAAATAACATTTTATAATAATAAATTACTTTGTACAAGTGGATTAAATCATTTATCTTTTTGGTTTATATTTGAAAATACTTGTAAAGAATATAAATCAACTGTTAATTTATCTAAAAATTATGTAGATCATACTTGGATTTTTGATTTAAAAAATCCTACTTTAATTTCTTTAACTGAAGATAATGATATTATAATTTTTCATGCTATTTATGAAAAAAATAAAATAAATAAAAGTGAAGAAGAAAATCAAATAATTTCTCGTTTTACAATAAAACAAACATTAACAAATATTTTTCAATTTGAAGAAAATATAGAAAAAAAGAGAAAAAATTATAAAGATTTATTAAATGAAGAACCAATAAAATCAATTCGTATACAAAAATTTAATTTAGGTTTAATAGTAGGAAGTAATAAAGGAAATATATTATTTATAGAAAAAAATCAAAATAATGATTATATTCCATTAAGATATACAATGAGAGATAAAGAAAGTTGTGTTACAGGATTAACATTTTCTTCATTTAATGAAGATACTTTAGCAATAAGTTTCCAATCAAATGAAATTGCATATTTATCAATGAATAATATTTTTGAAAATTTAAGAAATGAAAAATACGAAATTGAATTTAAAATAATTTGTGATGGATTTCATAATGGTTCAATAACAACAATGGATGTTGCTTTACAAAGACCAATTATAATAACAACTTCAAAATATGATAAAACAGTTCGTGTTTGGAATTATTTAACTGGACATTGTGAATATTGTAAAATAATATTAGAAGAGAAAGAAAATAATGAAGAAAAAGAATTAAATATTTTATCAGTTGCTATTCATCCAAATGGTTATTATATTGCAATTAGTGATATGGAAATGATTAGATTTTTTCATTTATGTTATAAAGAATTAAGATTTTATAATAATGATCAAATTGGAAATGAACCAAATAAATCAAATTGTACTTCTTTAAAATTTTCTTATGGTGGTCATTTACTTGCTGCTTTATCAGAAAAAAAAATTTATATAATTAGATCTTTTTCAAGAGAAACTGTAAAAATTATAAATACACCTCATTCAGGAAATATTATTTCAATATTGTTTCATCCAAATGATAATTTTATTTATTCTTCTGGAACTGATGGTTTCATTATTCAATATAATTTATTTGATTTTACTCAATTAAAAATAACAAATAAATATACTTTATATTCAAATAGTATTTTTCAACCAAATTATGAAACTAAAAATAATGATTTACCAGATAATATAATTTCATGTGGTTTTTTTAATGAAGGAAATGTAATAACAAATGTAAATTTTGATGCACCGAAAACAGAAGAAATTTCACAATGCAAATTTAATCAAGGTTACATTGATGAAAAAGGAAGTTCAATTTGTGGAATTAATACAAAAAGATATAATATTAATTCAATTGCTTTAGGAACTGAAGATGGAAAAATGTGTTTATATCATAGAAATGTTAATTATTTAGATAAATATAATACAATAAAAAGATTTGATAGAGTTTTTTCTCATAAAGGAAAAATAAATTTTATTTATTATTCAAGAGATACTAATTTATTATTTTCTGCTGGTGAAGATGGTAATTTATTTATTTATGCTATTTATGAATATCCTGATGGTGAAACTATTGCTTTTGAAGAAAATAAAAGTGCTACTGTTAATCAATTAAATTCTATTCTGGATGAAGGATTAGGTGATAATGTTTTATTAAATTTATTTGAAATTTATTCTATGCAAGATAAATTAAATTTAAAAAAAGAAGAAATTTTGTCTTTAAGGAGAAAAATTGATGAATGTAATCAAAATTTTGATAAAGATTTAAAAGATAAAATTAATGAAATGAATCATAAAAGAGAAAATGAAGTTAATATGTTAAAATCTAAAATTGATGAAATGAAAATTTCTAATGAATCAATGATTGAAGAATATGAAAAAAAAATTGAACATATTAATTATGAAAATAGGAAAAAATTTAATGAAAGAGAAATGATAATTAATGAAAAAATTGAAGATTTAAATGTTCAAATTAGTGATTTAAAAGAAAAAAATGAAAATATGTTAAAAGATTATGAAAAAGCACTTAAAGATCATAATTATGATCAATTGAGTAAATTTAGAGAATTAGAATATACTTTAGGAAAAAAAATGAAAAAAATTACTGATAAAAATGTTTTATTAACTCAAGAATTAAGTGATCATAAAGAAAATGAAAAAAGAAAAATAAATTTAATTGAAGATGAAAAAAATTTAACTACACAAATGAATATGGAAAAATATGAGAAAATTATAAATAATAATATGAAAGAAATTGAAGAAAAAGGAACTGAAATTTTAAGATTAAATGAAAAAATTTATCAACTTGAAAAACAAATTTTAATTAAAGAAAATGCTTTAAAAAATTTTAAAGAAGATAATGAAAGATATATTGAAACAATTAATAGTTTAAGAAAACAATTAGAAAATAAAGAAAAAGAAAGAGAAAATATGACAAAAAAATTAGGTGAAGTTGAAGAAAATTTACAAGAAAAAACAAAATTAGAAAATTTTTCAAATCAATTAAAAAATGAATTATATAAAAAAAATATTACATTAAAAACAAAATATAATAATGAATTAAGTATAAGAGATGAATTAAATGATAATACAAAATCATTACAAAAACAATTAGAAGATACATTAGATTTATTAATAAATAGAGAAAAAGAAATGAATAAAAAAAATATTTTAATAGAAGAATTAAAAAAAAAATGGGATGAACAAAAAAAAGAAACAAATTTAGTAAATAAAGATTTACAAAATTTATTAAGAAAAATATATGAAACATTTCAAAGTAATGATAAAACAGCAATTTATAATGGAATAAAAGACATATATCATAAATATCTTTCAGATGATGCATCAAAGCATTTTAATTCAGATAAATTAAATAAAAATGTAAGAATTGAATTAGAAAAACAAATAGATCATTTACAAAATGAATTAGAAAATATAAATGATATAAAAACAAGAAAAGAACATAATCAACTTTCAGATTATAGAAAAAAAATGAAAGAAAATTCTTTATTAATAGAAGAAATGACAAGAGTAAAAAAAATGAATAATGAATATTTACAACAAATTAAAACTTTAAAATTTCAATATTCATCAGTTTCAAGTGAATTAAATAAATTAAAAAAAAGTCAAAGTAATCAACAAGTAAATAATAATAATCAAATTAATATGTTACAAACTGGAAATATTTCAATTATAAATAATAATAGTTTATATACAAATATTTCTACAAATCCAAGTGAAATGTTACCTATGTTAACTTATGGATTCCCTTTTAATTCTTCAAAAAAAGCAGATTTAAAAAATATGAAAAATAGAATTTTTAAACCGGGAAATAATTTGACTGTTCCTAATGAGAGAATATTGAAATTTAATGAAATGAAAAAAATTATTGAAGGAAAAAATGATATTATTCAAAGACTAAGTGCTGAAAATGATTTTTTAAAACAAATTAGTCTTTCTACTAATAGAAGTAAATTGTCTACTTCTCCTATGCCTTCTAATAAGTTAAGTAGTAATTTATAGTAATTTTGTTATTTTTTTAATTGAATTAAAGTTTTTTTAAATTTATTTTTTTCAAAAATGTTATACAATTTATAAAAGTATAAAATGCTTATAAAAATTAAGTTCAGTAAAAATATAATCACATAATTTTTTAATCAATTATTGCATTTTTTTTAAACATTTTTTTCCTAATTAATATTTTAATTTTCTTAAATTTTTTGTTAGAAAAAGTTAAATGATTGTTTTTATTAAATACTCAATAATTTTTAAAAATAATAATTAAAAAAAATGGAAATTATAATTGTGAATTGGAAAAAATTTTCAATAAAATTTAATAGTTTTTTAAAAAATATAAAAAATTTTAAATAATTTAATATTAATTAATGATATATTTAAAAAAATAAGAAAAAATATTAATAATTTTTATATTAAATTTTAATTTAAAATAAATATGATAAAAATGTAAATTTTGAAAAAGACAATAATTAGAAAAATTATATATAATAGTTAAAAAACTTATTTTATGACTTTGAAACATTGAAAAATAAAAAAAAAGAATAAAACATATAAATTTTAAATTATTAGATTAAAGGATTTTTTATAATTATTATCACATTAAATATCTATATTGATAATATTTAAAAAAAGTATAATTATTTATTTGGGTGGTGATGTTTTTATTTACAAATTATCTTCAATACAAACAGTCATTTTTATGATAAGTAAAATATTATTTAAAAAAATAAAAAAAAATTTTTTAAAAATAATAAGGAATGACGTATTACCAAACATAAAAAAAGAATAAAAAATTAAAAAAAATTCCACTCAATTTTAATAAAATATATTTATGTTTAATTAACATAAAAATCTAATATAATTTTAATTCCATCACCAATAAGAAAACCAGTTTTATAAAATTGTTGATTAGATACACTTTTAATAAAATCATTCATATCTTGAATTAAATGATCTTTATTGTTATAAATTCTTTCAACAATTTTTTTTCTTCCATTTTCAGTTATAATTGAAGTACATGCATTGACAAAATTTAAAAATCTACAATCTGTTACAATTCCAGAAATAGAAGATAATTTTTTAATTGCAGAATAAATTGAAGTTACAATATTTTTTCCTGACTTAATATCTGAAATTAAATCATTTATTATTTGTATAATTTTTGATTGTCCATTTAATAAATCTTTTTTACATTTTCCTGAACTTCCTTTTTTTGTCAAAGCATCAATCATTCCTTCAAATATTTGACTAGGAATTGATTTTATTTCTACTACTTTTAAAGATTTAGATATTGATATTAAGGTTATTAAAGTTATTAGAAGTAGTTTATTCATTTTTTTATATTATTTGTTTATTTTATTTGTTATTTATATAATGATGATTTATTATTCTTTTTATTATATAAAATTATATTGTATTTAAATTTATTTTTTAGTCTCTTTTAATTAGGAGAAAAAAAATAAATTTAATAAAATTTTAATTGGAAAATGACGATTTATATTTATTTTTTAATTGAGATTATAATTTAATTAGATAATTTAATTACTTATATTTTTAAAAAAACATTTTTTAAATCATATTTAAATTAATTAATAATATTTAAAAATATTTGTTAATTTACTTAAAGTTTTAACTGATGCTGATTTAATAACTTCCCAAACATAATAATAAGTGGGTTCAGGTGCTTTTTTCTTTTTTTTTCTTTTACATAATCTTCTTATTCTTCTTCCTGTCTTTTGAACATATTTTTCAATTATTTTATCATAAGAAGATTGATGTTGATTTATATAAGCAGTTAATTCAATTTTTCCAATAGTTAAATCACCAATTGCTTTAATACCAATTTTACCATCTCCAAGTCTACCATTAATTATAGATTTAATATCTCCAACAGTATGTTCAGCATTAATATTACAATAACCACCTGCTTCTAAATTTGTTTTAATTTGATAATCTTCATATATTAATTTCATAACATATGAATAACCATATGAAGTTATATGAGAATTAAATGTTGTTATGTCACCAAACATATTTTCAGAAAATGAATTTATTACTAAATCATTTTTTATTTTTTCTTCTGAAATTTCTATTTTTTTCATATGTTTAAATATTTTATCAAAATATGATAATAATAAAGTATCTATTATTACTTTTATTATAAGATAAATTTCTGAATATATTTGTTTATAATCATTGTTTATATAATTTGATATTTTTGTTAATTCTTTTGATTCCTGTTGATATAATTTTAGTAATTCTTTTATTATTTTATCTGATTGTGCATTCAAATTTAGTTCAAATGAATTATATTGATCAGTTGTTAAATAGTCTTTTAATAAATCTAAAGATGGTATAATAGGGTCTTTTAAATGTTCTATTGAATTTTTAATTTTTGATAAAAATGTTGTTTTATTTGAATTAAAATTAATAAAATCATTCGATAATATAATTTTATTTGAAAATTTATTCAGACTATCTTCAATCATAGGAAAAATATCTTTTATTTGATTAATATTTATTTCTTTTTGAGCTAATTTTCTTTTTTTATTATTTTTATTAAATATTGATGATAGTCTTCTTAAATTATTTTTGTATTTTTCAAAATTTTGAGTAAAATATGTATCTTTTTCAATATTCAATGAAATATTGTTCACTTTATCATTTATAAAAGTAATTATTTCATTTTTAATATTTTGTATTTCAGAAAAAGAATCTTCTGTATCTTTAATTATTAAATCAACATTTAATTTTTGAATTGTTTCAACTGAATAATCTTTAAAAGAACCAATATTATTTGTTATTTTTTCCCTAATATCATTTTCAGAGTTATCATAGGCAGAAATAATTTCATTTAATTCTACTTTAATTTTATTTGTTAATAATAATTTAAAATTATTTTTCTTTTGTTCAGATATTTTAATATTTTTTTCAGATTCATCAATTTGTAGTAATGAATTTGTATTTTGAATAAAATCATCTACAAATAATTCCATTGATTTAGTTTCTAAATCTTTATAAATTTCTGGTTTATTATCAATTAATAAATTAATATCATTTTTTCCATTATTAACTATTACTTCTATTTCTTTTCCTTTTTGTGTAATATCATTTAAGAATTTGGATTTAAAATTATCTATATTTTGTTTTTGGGTTTCAAGATAAAATTCTGAATTTTCTTTATAAAAAACAACTGGAAGAGTTTTTGGAATATTTTCTATTATTTGTTTACCTAAATTTATTGAAATTGTTTCACTATTTATAAATTTAATAATTTCATCTAAGAAAACTTTAGTAATTAATTCACTTGATTCTTTATTAAATTTATCTATTTCAGAATATAATAAATCTTTAGTTTTTTTGAATTAAATTGTTTGTATATCCCATTTTAATATCTTCATAATATTTATCTAAAGTTTCTTTAATGATTTCTTGAACTGATTCAACTTTATTAACTGTATCTATTATAAATTGTTGAATATCAATCAATTGAACTTGTATATTTTCAAGTTGATATAATATTCTATCAATATAAGTTTCTTCATAAATACTATCAAAATATATTGAACTATATGAATTAATAAAATTATTTATATTATTTTTATAATTTTCTTTTATTATTAAATATATTTGTTCATTTAATAATACTTTTTCTTTTTTATACCTATCTTCACATAAATTTTTAAATGTCATTCCATTTTCTAATAATATATCATTTAAAGAATCAATATCATATATTAATGTATCTAAAATTTTTAAATTTAAATCTCTGTTTGTATTAAAGAATTCATTAAAATAATTATTACTTAATATTCTGCTTATTTCATTCAAAAAATTATTAATATATTTTGTTAAATTATTTTTTAAATTTGTCGAAAATGAAGTTATATTTAAAGTGAATTGATTACCTTCAATTTCAGAACCTTGTGAAACATTTGTATAATAAACTTCATAACTTTCATTATATTTTTTGAGAATATCCTTTTCTTTTGTTTCAAGAAATTCTTTCAATATTTTGTTAATGAAATTTGAGAATGTTGTATTTATAATTTTTTTTGAATTAACGTTAAAAGTATTTTCTAATATATTTGAAATTGATTTAATTTGTTCTAATGAAATTTTTTTTAAATCAAATGTTTTATTTAATATTTTTATATCTGAAAAAATAGATGTTGTTTCAGAAACAGTACTTTCTAAAAAATTTATAAATTTTTGTTTGTCTTTAATATAATAGTTATAAATTACTTTTTGATAATTATCATTATATTTTATTTGATTTAATATAATTTCCGAATTTTTTTTAAGTTTTTCCTCTAATTTTTTATATTCTGCATCAAAATTTTTTTGGACCAATTCAATATTAAAATAATAATTGTTTAGATTCTTTTTTTCTTCTATAAAAATTGTGTCTATTTTTCCTTTTAAATTTATGATTAAATTATTTATTTGTTTTGAAGTTACTGAATCTAATATAAAAACTTTATCATTTAATTGATTTAATTTACCATTACTAATTTCTTCATTTATATTTTTATAAATAATACTTTTTATATTATTTAAATTATTTTCAATATAAGGATTTATCATAATAGAATCTTCATTTGTAATTTTATTTAAAAAGAATAAAATATCAGAAATAATTTGATCTTTATTATAATTTGAATTAGAAATAAATTCATTAAGATATTTGTTAGAAGAAATTTCTTTAATTGACTCATGTGTTATAATGTTTTCACTTTCTAAAAAAATAGATTTTAAAACATTAATTCCATATCTTAAAATAGCATTATTGTAATTATAATTTTCATTATTATCTAAAACTGGTAAAGGTTCACATACATCTTCACAAAATTTATTTTCAAAATCAACTTTAATATATCCAATTATTTGTTTGATTAATCTTGAATATGAATTTTCTTTTGAAGTTGTTATTGATAAAATATTTAATGGATCTATATGAGATGTATATGATTGGTCACAAATAATGAGAAAATCATTTCTTTGTTTTTTTTCAAAATTTATTAATTCTTCACTTTTTGATTTAAAATAATTTAAATTATTTAAAGCTTCATTTTCGAAGTTTTCATTTGGAATATTTTTATTTATTTCATCAATATAGTTATTAATTAAATCAATATAATTATAATATCTATATGAAATCATTAATTTTACATATGTATAAATCAATGAAGTTACTTTTTTATTAATATAATCTTTTTGAGTAAATTGAGTTGATAACATTTGATTTAAAATAAAATTAATTTCATCTGGTTGTTTGACATAATTTTTTAGATTATTTTTAAATATTTTTTGATAAAATGTTTCATTAAGTTCATTAAATTCAGGTGTTAATTCTTTATAATAATTATTATACATTGAATCTATTAATATTGTATCATTAAATAATCGAAAAACATTTGCATATAAATGATCTGACATATTTTTAGAATCAATATCTTTTATTTTTAAAACAAATTGATCTACAAGATTTTTTAAATTTGAAAAATTGTTTTCTCTATTTTGTGAAACTTCATTTTTCATTTTTTCAGAAATTTCTGTTATTTCTTTATCAAATGATAATTTATTTTCATTAATATATTTATTTTTAACTGATTCTAATTTCTTTATCATATATTTTGAGAATAATTCATTTCTTTTTTTAAAAATATTTGAATTAATTGTACTTATTGATTCAAGATCATTTACATGTGAAAGGAAATTATTTGATTTAGTTGCAGCATTATTTAATTCTTTTATAATATTATTTTTCTTTGATAGAAAAATATTTTTATAATTTGATACAGAAGATAATGAAACTTCATTAAATAAATTATTATAAGTGCTATTTAAATTGTTTTGAATATTTGTTATTATATTATTTATTTTTTCTCTAAATGAAAATAATTTACTGATCATATCTTTTCTATTATTTTCATTTATACTTTTTTTAAGTGTTTCATTTGTTTGTAATCTTTTACCAATAAATTCATTTTTTAATAATATTTCATTTAATTCAATTGTTAAAGTTTCCTCAATAAAAAAATTAAAACTTTCTTTTTCTTTTGATATTGAATTTTTTATTACATTTTCATCAAATATATTATAAATATTAGTACACAATTCTAATTCTTCAATAATTCTATAATAGACTGAAATATCTAAACTTTCTGAAAGTGAGCTTAAACTAGAAGATAAACCATCAATAAAATTTATTATTTCATCATGTAATGATTGAATTTTATCATTTTTAGATTTAATATATGAATTAAATTCTTTTTTTGTTTCTTCAATTATTTGAATTGTATTTGTATCTTTAATTGGATTTAATAATATTTCATTATTTATTTTATTTAACTTTATTTCTGTATTATTTATTTTTTTATGAATTATATCAAAAGAAGTTTTTGAAGAATTTTCAATATTTGAAATTAAATCTTTTAAAGGTTGAACAAAAGTTTTACTTAAATCATTAAATGATTTAATTTTTTGAGATATTGTTTGAAGATGTTTATTAATTTTATTTACCCATTTTGAATTATCAGAATTAATATTATTATTTAATCTTAATAAATCCTTATTAACAATATCAATAACTTTATCCATTAATTTTAAACTTTCTCCAAGATTAGAAATTTCAGTTTTTTCAAATAAAATTTTATTTTGTCCATTTGTATTAAATAATATTATAATATTAGAAGTTCCATTTGAAGGAAAAAAACTAATTAAAGCACTCATACCAATTTTTACTCCTCCAAGATTTGATTTAAAAATTGAATAACTAAACATAATTGGATTTGATAAACTTTTAATTTCTAAATTTCTTAGTTTACTAATATCAGGATAATCATTTAAATTCCCTTTAAATTCTTTTGCATTTTTAACATTACCTTTTTCATCATTATGAATAAAATTATGATTTACTTTTCTTTTTTTCAAATTGATATTGTTTCCATTAAATTTATATATTTCTTCAAATTCTACATTTTCTTCATTAATAATTTTTTCAATAGTATCTTTTACAGTTTCATTAATATCATTATATTCTAACAACATTTGAGTATCTATTATATTAGTAATACTTTTTGTAGGTCCTTTTGATAAATTTTGATCTTCAATATCAAAATCACTTGCTTGAATTGGACTTTCTGAAGAAACTGGAATATCTTCTATTTGATCATTAATATCACTTGTTGTTTCTAAAACTGAAAAACCACTTATTTCAGATATATAACCTTCATTATTTATTTTTACATTTGTTTCTGAATTTGCATTTGAATTCATAAATGATACTTTTGTTGATTCTAATTCTGTCAATTTGGTTATATTTGAATTTTTATCTTTTGATATTTCTCTTATTATTCCATTTTCTTCTAAATTTCTTTGTGAATCTTTTTTTGAATATAAACTTTCTGAAATTGAAGGTACACTTTTCCATATAAAATTTTCAATATTTGAATATAGGTATGGTTCAATTATCTTTGGTTTTAATATTTGTTTAATTGTTCCATTTTCAAAAAATGAAAATTTTACTAAAGGAGATTTAGTATAATAATCTAATTCTTCTTTTATATCATTAAACATTTCTTCATAATTTTCTTCTTGTTCTTTTAAATTAGTTATATATTCTTCAATAAATTTATTTTTCTTATTTTTTGTAATTTCATATTCAGAACTATTAAAAATATTATTTCCTAAATAATTAATTGTGTTCAAATCATCATTAAGAATATTATAAACTTTTAATACTAAAATATATGCATAATATAAAATTGATTTGTCTTCCATTTCTTTTTGCTCATAAATATTTACTAAATATTTATTAATAGTTGTGTCTTTTTCTATTGTTTCTTCACTTTCTCCATTTTCTAAAGGTTCTTCAAAAATAACTTTTGTTTTAATTTTTATTGTTTCATTATAAATTCGACATTGATTTATTTCATATGTTAATTTTGCTACTAATATTTCTCCGTTATTCCCTTTTATTACATTTTCTTCTATTTGTATTGTTTTTTGGTTCTCATCTTTTTCATCATTTTTTTCCGACAAAAAACATATTAAAAAGATTGATATAATTATTAAAATAAGAAATATAATCAAAAAAATCTTAAATTCTTTTCTTTTAGAAATTTTTGAAAAACAACAATCATTGTTAAAATTTTCAGGTATAGATAATTTATTATTATTTTCAGTTGGTGTATTTAATTGCTTTTCATTAAATGTTGGATTGTCTTGATTTTTTTTATCTCTAATTAAATCTGCTGGACTATATATTTTTACTGTGTTATATTCTTCTGACATTAATTGGAATTAGATTTGTTCCATTGACTATATAGGAATTAAGAATTAGGATTTTTTTTAAAAATTAGGATTTTGAAAATTAAAATCATTAAAAAAAGGGATAACTAAAATCCAATTTTAAAAACAATATTTTTTTATATATTCCTCTATATTTTTATGTAAAATAAAAGAATATGTTTATATTATTTATATAAATCAAGGTATTATTTTAACAAATAGTTTTTATTTTTTTTACTTATATATTAAAGACAATATAAAAATTGAATAAATATAGAAAAATTAATTGTAAAAATTTAATACAATTATTTTTTTATTAATTTACTTAAAATTGAGGTAACCAAAAATTATGTTTGTTAATGAAAAAATTATTATAAAATATTA
>JAEEGL010684276.1_pt1 | contig 12358 bp, 11 predicted proteins | sample 9134231 | NCBI WGS metagenome assembly JAEEGL01 (sample SAMN16246548, study PRJNA631951) | gut metagenome | biome: gut microbiome; feature: rumen; material: fiber-attached | host: Bos | place: Iran: Karaj | collected 2018-10 | reverse complement strand
CGAAGTCACCGAAGAACGCCTCGGCCTAACCCCCGGCAAGCACACCATGCAGTTCCAGCGCCAGGGCAAGTACTTCTTCATGCTCTACGATGGAAAACTAGCCGGCTGGTACCGCGAAACCAGCCCCCGCCCCGCCCACCGCCTCGGCGTAGTCGGCATCCCCGGATCCAACATCAAGATCTACAAACTCCGAGTCAAAGGCGAGAAATAACAACGAACCAAAAATGGCGGCCCAACGGGCCGCCATTTCTTTCCCACCATGGATAATCTCTACCAACACCTAGACCCCCGCACAAGAGCCAAAAGAGAATCCCTCGCCAACCACACCTACGACCTTCCCACCAACCTTGGCAGCCTAGTTCTTCAAAACACTTCTCCTACCGACCAATACGCTAAGGCCGCCTACGATCTCATTCAGCGGCGCCTTCCCAGACTAAGAAGCGAAGGCGTAACCGACAAAGACATCATATGGTGGTGGAACTTCTCCCAAATAGAGCGTTCCATGATCATAAAAAACGACGAAATGGAATATCACAACTTCTTCGTCACCCAGCTCCTCAAAACACAAACCCAATTCCCCAAAAAGGAAACCGCTCAAAACGCCGCCCGCGCCCTCACCAACAAGCGTTTCCCCATCTACACCCAAAATCTCCAGGACGGCCCCTTCTCACCAGACGACCCATTGCCCTATGAGCTCAAAGAACGAGTAGACGCCTTCATGGCAAACGCCTCCCGCTCCCCAGACTTCCAACAAACCCTCCAACAAATCCAAACCTTCTCCACCTTCAACGCCTTCGTCCGTCAGCAAATCACTGACAAACGACTATAAAACTCACTAGTACATAGCAAAACAAATATTTCACCGTAATCTTTACTGACAAGCACTACCAATTTCACTAGCATTTCATACAACTGTCGTTATTTTATGACATTTATATTTCCGGTGAATTATTGATTTTATGGTATAATAACTATTAGTATAAAATACCGCAGTAGCAATGAAATGTGAATGCGTATGCTTTATAACCTAGTATAGAACAGTTTTTCTCTTTTGTTGTTAGATGCGCTATTTTTTTTTGTAGTTAATGCCATTGTCTTTTAAATTTTGGAGATAAAAAAGTGTATGAACAAAAAACACCTTAGAATGATCGATCTATTCGCTGGGATAGGCGGCATTCGCATGGGATTTGAATCCATTGGAGCAAGATGTGTCTTTACGAGTGAATGGAATGAATACGCGAAAAAAACATATGAAGCGAATTTTTCAGATAACTTTTCCGTTCAGGGAGATATTACAAAAATTCCATCATCTGATATTCCTGATCATGATATTCTACTTGCTGGATTTCCTTGTCAGCCTTTTTCCTTAGCTGGTGTGTCTAAAAAAAATAGCCTAGGTAGGGCAACAGGATTTATGGATAAAACCCAAGGGACGCTTTTCTTTGAAGTAGCCAGAATAATAAAAGATAAAAGGCCATCATATTTTTTACTTGAAAATGTTAAAAATTTGCTGTCTCATGATAGAGGTAGGACATTTAAAATTATAGAAAAGACATTGACAGAAGAATTAGGTTATACCATTTTCTATAAAGTGATAGATGGTCAATATTGGGTACCTCAGCATAGAGAAAGAATTCTTATTGCCGGATTCAAGAAAAAAGTGGATTTTTCTTGGGATGATGTTATTATTCCCAAAAGTTCGCCTTCGCTTTCAAGTATTCTTCATCCGGAGAACGGTTCCGAAACGGTTGAGGCTCCCTATACGAGCGGTAAACGCGCAAAGGTCAATAAGAAATATATTCTTTCTGATCATCTGTGGCATTATCTACAGGAATATGCTGCAAAACATAAAGCGTTAGGGCATGGCTTCGGATATGGATTAGCTGATGTTAATGGCATTTCAAGAACACTTTCGGCACGATATCACAAAGACGGATCAGAGATACTGATTCCCGTTGCCAACTCTAATCCGCGAAGACTTACTCCAAGAGAATGTGCAAGGTTAATGGGTTTTCCAGACTCTTTTAAAATTGTATGTTCAGATACAAGAGCGTATCAACAATTTGGCAATGCTGTTGTTGTTCCTATGATTGCAGCTGTTGCGAAGGCTATGTATAAACATATGTAAGCGGTTAATCAAATGGGCTGGAGTATAAAAAACAAGTTTATAACTTATTCCTCAAAAGCAGGAAAAGAATTAATCCCTTCTGCCGAAGAAATATTCAAAGCAGTTTTTTCTCAAGAAGCGGATAATAATGAATTATTATCTCTAAAAGATTCTTTCCCGGGAATCAGGTTTTCAAAAATTGCTGCTGTTCCTGAGATACATATGGAATGGATAGGCGAAAAGATAAATTTAAGTGTATTAATCAAGCGACGTGGCGCATATATAGATGTACTTCTTCCATCAAAAGGTGGAAAGAATTATGTCATATATGAAAACACTTGGATTTATTTTTCACCTGAAATTGAGTTGATAGATGCTTTGATTAACGCCTGTGGAATTGTTGACTTGCAATCCGTTCCTTTCGCATCCTATATCAAAATTTTAGAACTACTCCGTTCCGAGGATTATTCGTCAATTGTCTTTATTGATTCAGTTTCAGACTCAATTCAACATAATTTAGAGCATTTTACAGACGAATTACCGATAAATTTAAAAGCAAAACTATATCCTTACCAAGAAATAGGTTTCAAATGGCTGAAACATATTACGGATGAATCTTGCGGCTGCATCCTCGGTGATGAAATGGGCTTAGGCAAAACCCTTCAAGTTATTACATTGCTTTTGCAACGTAAAAATTCTGGAAACGGACCGTCTTTGGTTGTAGCACCGGTGTCGCTTTTGGAAAATTGGAAAAGAGAAATAGAACGATTTGCTCCTGATCTTAATATTCTCATACATCACGGATCACATCGCACAGGAAGATACAACTTACTTCGGTCATTTGACGTTGTTATTACCGCTTATTCTACTGTGTCGATAGACCTGTCAATGCTTTCAATGGTATCGTGGGATCTTTTGGTACTTGATGAAGCCCAAAATATAAAAAATCCGTCTTCGGCCAGAACAATTTGCGTGAAAGAACTTAAAAGGCGGGCGGGAATTGCGATAACAGGAACTCCATTTGAGAACCATATATTAGATTTGTGGTCGCTTCTGGATTTTGCTTTTCCAGGTTGTGTTGGAGAAAAGGAGACCTTTGCTAAGTATTACAAAGATGATATAAACGGGGCAGAAAGGATCGAGCCTATACTTAGCGCTTTGATGATTAGGAGAAAAGTCAATGATGTGGCAAAAGACCTACCCCCAAAGGTAGTGATTCCACAGCCGCTTGTTATGAGCGATGTTGAAGCAATGGGGTACGAAGAAACTAGACAATCTATTTTGGGCTCTTTGGATGCACGTTCTGCGACACTTGCTACTCTTACAAAGCTTAGAATGTGTTGTATTCATCCATATGTTGTTGGGTTAGGAAACATTGAATCAGATCCTATTGCAGTAAGCACAAAATATGCTCGTCTATGTGAATTGCTTGAGGAGATAATAGCAGTAAACGAAAAAATAATATTATTCACTTCATATTCAGACATGTTCACGATATTGGAAAAGGATATACCCAAAAGGTTTGGCATACCTATAGCCTCAATTAACGGGGAAACTCAAGTTGAAAAACGCCAAGCAATCATTGATACGTTTTCCAATATTGATGGATCTGCAATACTTATTTTAAATCCTAGAGCAGCAGGTGTAGGATTGAATATTACTGCAGCAAACCATGTGATTCATTACAACTTAGAGTGGAATCCTGCTCTTGAAGATCAGGCGACAGCCCGAGCCTTTAGACGAGGGCAAGAAAAAACGGTATTCATTTATAGATTGTACTACGTTGATACGATCGAAGAACTTATTAACGACAAAATTGATCATAAACGAGAAATGTCTGAGGTTGCTGTTGTTGGATCTTCGGGAGAAGAAAACAGTAAGCAATTAATCCTTCAGGCCATAGAGAAATCGCCGTTAAAGGAAGGGAGCGCACATGTGTGAGAAGCAATACATAGAAAAAACACTCAGCTCAAATGATTTGGGTTTGACTGGCGCTCATCAGGCCGGGATTCTCGTTCCAAAAAACGAGATTATTCTCGGTTATTTTCCTCGTTTGGACAAACTTGCAGATAATCCAAGGGTATCACTAAGATTTCTTGATGGAAGTGGAACATATTGGAAATTTAATTTTATATATTACAACAACAAATTCCGAGGTGGAACCAGAAACGAATATCGTTTGACTGGTATGACAAAGTTCCTCAATAGTGCAAAACTTATGCCTGGTGATGCAGTTATATTTTCCAAAAATGAGGATGACTATATGATTTCATATAGAAGAAAGACGGAAATCGAAATGACAATAAAAGATGGAATAGTTAAGATATCTCTTAACGACACTTGGAGAATTATTGAGTTTTAAGGAGGCTCATTATGAAAAAAGACAATGAAATCTCTAGTTCAACTATTCTTAATGATATGCAAAATGAATATCATGATATCGACAATCCACCTGATCCGGAACGAGTAATAGAGGGTCTTCGTGATACAGGCTACGATTTTAATACGGCCGTAGCGGACATTGTTGACAACTCTATCGCTGCAAACGCAACAGAAATCGATATTAAAATTAACATGGATCCCCAGTGTAATGTTACTGTTTATATAGCAGATAATGGGGTTGGTATGACACTCCCTGAGTTGAAAAATGCAATGAAATATGGTTCGGATCGTAGGGAAGATCCCAAAAGTTTGGGTAAATTTGGGCTGGGACTAAAAACTGCGTCTACTTCTTTCTGCCGTAAGCTTTCTCTTGTTTCAAGAGGGTCTGATAAAGTACCCCGTAAGGTGCAATGGGATCTTTCATATGTTGCAGAGGCTGGTTGGAAATTAAAGAGTCTTCAGCCAAACGATGATGAACTTGAATTATTGGAAGAAACGACTAAAGGTGCAACTGGTACACTCGTGATATGGGAGGACAATGATCGTTTATTAAAAAAAGCATATTCTAATGCAGCTGCGGCTAGTAGGGCACTAGACAAAATGTTGGAAGATCCCTGCAATGGGCTCAGATTCCATTTATCCGCAGTATATCAAAGATATCTTGATCCGGCTTTTTCAGAAGTTCAAACTGTTACCATTACTCTTAACGGGAAAAAAGTTATTCCTTGGGATCCATTTTGTACAGGAGAAAGATTAACAGAGCTTCTGGCAGACAAAGAAATAGAAGCAACCAAATTTGATGGTACTACTGCACTTTTCCATCTTAAGGCATATGCTATTCCAAGAAGTAAAACATATTCTTCAGCAAATGCAGAAAAAACAGCAAGAATATCAACCGATACAATGGGATTTTACATATACAGAGAGAATCGTCTTATTCACTATGGCGATTGGCTAAATATGTTTGTAAAAGATCCTCATGATTCTCTTTTACGTATAGATTTTTCATTTACACATGAACTGGATGATGCATTCAATGTTGATATTAAAAAGTCAAGAGTTCGGTTAAATGACCAGATATTTCAATACATTAAAGATACGTTTATCCCAGCTCCAAAGAGAGCTGCAAACGAAAAGTATAGAACCGGTGTTGACAAAGCAATAGCGGCAAAGTCTCAAAGTGCTCATTTGGCCTCAAACAGAAATATCGATCAAAAAGCACCAGGGATTGAGGAATCGCGAGTAACTGTTACTAATCCAGACAGTGGCGAGGTCATTGTAGCAAATAATCAAGGAGAATTTAGACACATTATTACTGTAAGAGGGGCAGAAAATCCTGATGAATGTCGTGTTGTTCCAGCGGAGTCACTGCAAGGTGGAGGCCTTTGGGAACCGGCAATCATCGATGGGAAACATGCTGTTAGGATTAATAAATCACATCCATATTATCAGAAAATCTACTATCCTGTGTTATCACAAAGTGTTTTGGTTACGGGCATGGATGCGCTTCTTTGGGCGTTGGCAGAGACAGAGCTTTCCACCTATAATCGCGATAATCAAGAACAATTTGAAGACATCAGATATAGGGTTTCCAGAGCATTGAAAAGATTGGTAGATGATCTTCCCGATCCGGAAATAAGAGAGGATAATTAATTATGAGTTTTTCCGAAGACCTGAAACATTCATTGGAAGAAATTTACGATGTTCCCTTTGAAGTAAAAAGCGGTATAAAAGAAAATGAACCATGGTTTGAAATTGCTCCAGCCAAGAACCGTGAGACATTGTTTACACTGCTGATGTTATTTCGAAATGAGATTCGTCTTGTTATGGAAATGCTGCCACAGAAGTATAGCGCTAATATGGTTAGAGCTATGGGAGAGGCAAACAAAGAAAAAAAGGTGGCATTTGCGGCATTTTCTTCTACCATGAAAAAAGACGGTGCAAAAATTGATTTTTCAATTAACGAAAACACATATGATCCATCGCATCCTGAGACATGGCCTGTGGATTGGAATAGAATATCTTTGCGGATAACAGTTATGCCTGTAAAAATGACGGAAGAAGATATCCCTGACTATAAGAATGAAATTCCAAAGTGGGGGATCCCTTTTACAGGGATGATTTTATCGTTATTAGATATTGTCCCTCTTGATGTTGCTGATGAAATAGGTGGTCAGACAGATTTTTTCCTGTCAGGATATGAAGAAGGGAGGAAGGTTCAATTTCTGTCAAACAGATATGAGAGAAATCCAATAAACAGGTATATATGCCTTAAGAATAAAGGATACATATGTTCTGCATGTGGATTCGATTTCGAGAAACAGTATGGTAATATTGGTAAAGGTTTTATTCACGTTCATCATATACTTCCTGTTTCAAAGATGGGAGAGGGATATGTTGTTGATCCAATCAACGATCTAGTTCCGGTATGCCCGAATTGTCATGCAATGTTACACAGCTCAAATCCGCCATTAACTATTGATGAGCTAAAAATTAAAATTACTGAAATGAGATCAGAGAAAGAATAATGGATGTACATGATAAAGTAACTAGAAGTTACAACATGTCGAAAATACGATCGGTTAATACAAAGCCAGAGGAAAAGGTTAGAAAGTATTTGTTTGCTAACGGGTTCCGTTACAAAAAAAATTTCTCAGAGCTACCTGGAAAGCCAGATATTGTTCTCACAAAGTATAAAACATGTATTTTTATAAATGGTTGCTTCTGGCATAAACATGAAGGATGTAAATACTTTGTATGGCCAAAAAACAATGCTGAATTTTGGAAGGATAAAATCAATAGTAATGTTCAACGAGACACAGTCGTTTATAAAAAATTAAAAGAACTAGGGTGGACAGTAATAGTTATTTGGGAATGCAGTCTAAAAAGTGATTTTGAAAAAACAATGAGAATAACAATAAAAAAAATTAAATTAGAAAATCAATAAGAAACTTTATATTAGAAAGTCTGATTGCTACTATACTAATAATAGTGGCCAATGTGTTTAAGCGTGGAAAAGGTGAATGCTGTTCGTGATAGCTTCCTAAATAATGCAGGACATAATATTGTACTCAACAGATATGTAAGTATTCACTAATTTATAATATAAACAGTCACATAAATATATAAATTATTTTCTACTATTATCGGTTATTACTCGCAGCTCTGCATAAAGTTCATCTTGCTTTTTTATTGCTTTTGTATTATTTGTATTTCTATACTTATATACAAGATGCTCATTATTATTTAAATCATTTTGCGAAGGTTTATAAGCTATTTCTGCAAAATTGGCAAAGATATTTTTTATTTCACCAGATTTGATATCATTCAAAATGTATTTCATTATCCATCTTACAAAATTAGAATCTTGTTTGGAGAAATTAGAATAATCATTGTTTGTCATACCTTTTCTATAATCAACATATCCTTTCAGGTAGAATTTTGAATAGAGTAGCTCAAATAAACTGTATAGCTCTTTTCCCTCAACATCAGATCTAAAGATTGGGTGGCTTATATCAAATTGAGCCAAATAATTGTGTTGATCTTCAAGTGTGGAATAATTGAGAACTTTATGCTTATAGTATTCGTTGTAGTAAAGTTTAGAGATTACACCAATGAGGGCTACAGTTAAGTGTGTTCCGTATTTTACTAATTTTATCTTGTGCTCATCTTCAGGGTAATCACTTTTCGATACTTTGTTATCATATGTTTTGTAAGCACATTTTATCTTTAGAAGATCTTTTATTAGTAAAGAGTTGTATTTTTTATCACTCCCAAAGATTAAATTATAGTTTTTAGGCTTAAACAATTTTGTTTTACTATTTCTGGCAGTTCCAGGCATCAAGTACATAAATGAGGCTAGATACTGTGCAAGTTCTTCATTGTTTGTGTCCTGCCAATTCTCTTTAAATTTAAGTTTATTTGGTTTTTCACCACGTTTGATTCTGCAAAAAATACCGATTTCATCTAATTGCTTTTGGAGCATTCGTTGCTCTGTTCTATTTGCAATTAAATCATTATCTTTAATTGGTTTTTGAGAGTTGGAAGCTTTTGCAACTGCAGCAATAAAATCTAGTTTTTCATCATCTTTTGTTTTAGCGTTTTTAACAATTTTACATTGTAAATAGAAGTCTTTTTCAAAATCAGTATTACCGATCAAATATGTAGTTTGACCGCCGTTTATGATAGAGAATTTTTTCAGTTTGATTTTATTGTTAGTAAGCTTGTAATCGTCGCAAATGATAATTATGCCGTTATTCAAATACCAAAAAATGTCATTATTGTTTTGGATAGATTGAACAATGTCAGAGTCTATTCTTGGCGCTTTAATGTAGCATCTAAGATTTTGAGAGAATAGGCCTTTAGTAAAGCATTTTAGATATAGCTCTTGAAGAGATTTTGCAGATAAATTAACTATAATGGAATGCTCTTTGCCAAAGACTAGATAATTATTTTTATTATCTATTTCAATTTCTCCTTCATCAACAAATTGTTTAGGATCTTCAATATTAATTATAGTATCTAAAATTTCACGCCCGATTACAATTTCGTGTTCAACTTCGTGTTCGTTTGGAAGTGTTGAAAGTTTATATCGCAAATCATTTCTGATTTTGTTACTAAGGTTAACATTAGTAATAATCTTAATTTTAACTTTAACTTTCTGACTTTTGATATTTATTTCTTTTTCTTCTAAAAATTTCTCAACTTTTCTTGGCCTTCTGACATCATCATAAATAGAATCTACTATTTGTTCAACATCTTTTTCAATACCCCTAAAAAAGATTTCCTTATCTTGACAACAAATAGGTAGGATGATATCTATGTCGTCATTGTCCGAATCGATGTCGACGTAAATTCCTATTGTTCTACCATTTCCGTAGCAATCACCTGCTAGTAATTCTGGAATGTCAACAGAATTAGCGTTGAAATACTTATAGTATGCATATAGCAACATTAATTGCTCACTTTCTTCTTTTTCTGACAAGCAAATTTTATGTTTTTTAAGCTCTACACCTAAGCCGAGCAAGTAATCTTTGAATGGAGCAAGATTCTCTTTTTTTGTCATATGTATATTTTTGAGTTGGTGCGAAAAATATGTTAAAACCTCTACCGCCGCCCTATAGTAAAGTTTAACAGTACTTTCTAGTATTTTAGCAAATATCAATGCTTATGGTATCTGTCATTGTTTTTTCTCACTTAATTATGATCGTCTAAAATAGAGTAGATAATAATGCGAAACGATATTCCTATAATCTTAGAGCCCCGTGCTTGTGCACGGGGCTTTTTGTTGTCTTTGCTAATCAAGGGGTGACAAATCCCTTTCCGGTAAGGAGCATGTTCATGGGAGTATCCTATGATTAGAAGTCCAAATCATAGTCATAATCGTCGTAATCGTTGTCGAAGTTGTATTCGGTGGCGTTGAAGGAGTCACCGTTGGAAGTGCTGCCTGAGGTGAATGTAAAGTTGCCAATCCTGGTTTTTGTGGCATTGAAGGTGTCTCCGTTGGAAGTGTTGCCTGAGGTGAAGGTGAAATCGCCTAGTTTGATGGAAGAAGCGTTGAAGGAGTCTCCATTGGAGTTGTTGCCGGAGTAAAAAGTTGAGTCGCCTAGCTTGATGGAGGAAGCGTTGAATGAGTTGCCAAAGGAGTTATTGCCGGATAGGAAGGTAGAGTCGCCGATCTTGGTTTCCGTCGCATTGAAGTAGTCGCCTCTGGAGTTGTTGCCGGAATAGAAAGTTGAGTCTCCTATTTTGGTTTCTGAGGCGTTGAAATAGTTTCCTTGGGAGGTGCTTCCGGATAGGAAGGTAGATCCGCCTATTTGGGTCTTGGTCGCATTGAAGGAGTCGCCAAAGGAGTTGTATCCGGAGTAGAAAGTTGAGTCGCCGATCTTTGTTTCCGTGGCGTTGAAGGAATTGCCGAATGAGTCGTAGCCGGAAATAGTGGTGAACTCAGCGTTGGCTGCGAAAGGAGCGAGGATGAGGAATATGATGGGGATGATGGATTGGAGTTTCATAGCGGTGCTCTTTTGATTGTTTTCGGAACAATTGTAGCACGCGGAATGGGTGGATTTTGTTGCTTAGTGAGAAAAAATAGTGACAATTAAAAGCCCCGTGCCTAGCACGGGGCTTTTTTGTTTCTGTTTTACTCTTTAGTGTCGTAAAATTGCGACTTTAAGTGGTACCATTATATTGAAAATGATGGTACAATATTGAGAAATTAATGTTTTCAACTTTACAGCCAAAGAATCAAATTTGGAGAACCGTTATGAAAGAAATCGCAGCTTGTTTCAAAAAGTATTTTGATTTCAAAGGAAAATCTTCGAGAAGAGAATATTCCTGCTTTTTAATTTTTAAAATACTAGTTGGTTGGGCGTTTATGTTTTTAGCTGGAGTTTTGGAATATGATATTTCTGTAGTCCCGCTAATTGTTTATTTAATTTTTGTGTTTTTTGGCCTGTTACAGATTGCGACGATCATTCCTTTTGTCGCGGTTGTTGTCAGACGTCTTCACGACATCGGGAAATCGGGATGGTTCGCCTTGTTATTATTGTTCCCTTGTATTTCGTTAATTTTCAAGGTGTATCTTGTTTTTGCTAAAGGTGTCAAGGCTAATAGTGAAGAAGCTCAGAGTGAGGTTGCTCAGGGCGATACCGAAGACAAACTGTCAGGGTGTCTGATTTTGGTATTAATACTTGTATTGGCACTTCCGTTTATCAGTTTTTTGGCTGGCGTGATTATCGGAGCCCAAGGACCTATAAACGAGAAGGTAGATCAATTGCAGCGGCAGGCAATGCTGCGCGATATGTACGTCTATCTTCAGACTTATCATGAGAACTTTGGTTCCTTCCCGAGCGTTCAGCCAAAAGCCACTCGTTATGAAATGGGCGGCGGTGTGCGCGACCTGTATCCCTTGGCTTACACCAGAAGCATTGGTGAGAAAGAATTGAACGATATCATGCACCCACCGGGAGGTAAATTTGATAAGTTTTCCGCAGAGCTTGGCCCAGTGGAATTCGACAAGAACCATATTGGCTGGTCTTACAACTCCTGCGCTCGTATTGACAGCGAGGATCCTCTTATGGCCGATCAGGGTGTGAGCAGCGCTTATCTTAATTTTCAAACTAAGGACCGCGGTATTAAGCCTCTTTCCACGAAAAACGTTTTGGTCCTTTTTGCCAACGGACGCATTGAGTCCGTTCCGGTGAACAGGAAAAATGGCAAGCTGTTAGGCGACAAAGTTAAAGATTGGAGTGTCCTGAAAGACTAGGCAATTAAAAAAGCCCCGTGCTTGCGCACGGGGCTTTGTTTTTTTAGGCTTTTTCCCATTGGGTGACGAGAGCTTTGGCTCTTTGGGCGAGCTTTTCGTTGGGGCCCCAGGGGGAGTGGAGTTCTCCTTCGGCTATGCCGTAGAGCGCCTGGATGGCGTTTTTAGCGCATTTCGCGAATTCGGGGTATTGTTTTGCGTATTCGGTGAGAAATGGCTTAAGAGGGGCTTCCAGGAAGATCTCGAGGGCGTCGACGAGTCCGTTGAGTTCTTCGTAGCCGTGGCCGGTCATGTTGCGGCCGGTGGAGGCGAGAAGGATTCCTTTGAAGCCTTGCTCGAGTTCTTGGTCTTGGGTGAATTGTTCTTTGAGGGTCATCTTGCAGTGGATAAGGTAGGCGGCAAGAGTGCAGGTCGGCATGCAGACGAGTTCCACTCTAGTGTCGGATTGCATGTTTTTGATGTCCTGATCGGGCGGGATGAAGAAGAGCATGCCGGAACCGGGGTTGATCTCTTTGCAGAGAGAGACGGCTTTCTTAGCGTTGGCTAAGAGAATTTTTTGATCGTTGGTTTTTTCGAATTGTGGTTTGTTCATAGAAATCTCCTTTTTT
>JAEEGL010442410.1_pt1 | contig 12358 bp, 10 predicted proteins | sample 9134231 | NCBI WGS metagenome assembly JAEEGL01 (sample SAMN16246548, study PRJNA631951) | gut metagenome | biome: gut microbiome; feature: rumen; material: fiber-attached | host: Bos | place: Iran: Karaj | collected 2018-10 | reverse complement strand
GCAACCATCATCGATCCTGAAAACTATGATCGTTTTGATGAAATGGTAGAGATGTTCTGCGAGCTTCGTAAGTCTAAGGGTGTTACTCCGGAAGAAGCAAAGAAGGTATTATCCGGAGCAAACTACTTCGGTACTATGCTTGTAAAGATGGGCGTTGCTGATGCATTACTCGGTGGTGCTACTTACTCTACAGCAGATACCGTTCGTCCGGCATTACAGTTAATCAAAACTAAGCCTGGTAACTCCGTTGTTTCTTCATGCTTTATCTTGGTTCGTCCTTCCGCAACCGGTGAGAACGAAGTGCTTGCTATGGCTGACTGTGCAATCAACATTAAGCCTACCGAAGATGAACTTGTTGAAATTGCAGGTGAGACAGCAGAGTGTGCGAAGATCTTCGGTGTAGATCCGAAGGTTGCATTCTTAAGCTATTCTACTCTTGGTTCAGGAAAGGGCGAAGATGTTGATAAGATGAGAAATGCAGCTGCAAAGGCAAAGGAGAAATTCCCGAACCTTCCAATCGAAGGAGAAGTTCAGTTCGATGCTGCCGTATCTCCACGTGTTGCTAAGACAAAATGTCCCGGATCTGATGTAGCAGGTCATGCAAATACCTTTATCTTCCCGGATATTAACGCCGGTAACATTGGTTATAAGATTGCTCAGCGTCTTGGTAACTTCGAAGCTTACGGACCAATTCTTCTTGGTTTAAATGCATCCGTAAACGATCTTTCTCGTGGATGTAACGCTATTGAAGTTTACTCTATGGCAATCATCACTGCAGCACTTGCTTGCAACAACGACTAATTATTTTTTCAACTGTATTTGAATGAATATGTAAGCCACAAAGATACACACAAAACGTGTCTTTGTGGCTTATTTTATAGGAAAATTTGTTAAAAAAAAGACAACTGTGGCATATCAGATTTTGCTTTGATAAAATAGAAACGTATTGAAAAGTTGTTGTTTTACTTAAGTGAAGAAAGAGTAAAGCAGAAGGGGGTTTTTATGGCACAGTTGCAAATTGAATCGCCTGGAATGTTACACCAGGCATACCAGCAGTTTGCCGATCATGTAACACGAAAGGTGCAGGCCACACCGAAGGGCGTATGTCCCGTGGACCTTACCTTAAATGCGCTTCGTATGAGCCACGTGGAATCATGCGGAAAGTGTACACCTTGTCGTATCGGACTTTCACGTTTGGCCGATATGATTGAGGAAATCTTAGACGGAGAAGGAAACGAAAATTCTGTTAAAGAAATCGAGGAATTGGCAAGCGTTATTCGAGATACCGCAGATTGCGCCATCGGATACGAAGCAGCCAATTTGGTCTTAAATTCTTTAAAATATTTCCGAGAAGACTACGAACGTCACGTAGTAAAATCCTATTGTTTATATACCATGGATAATTCCATTCCTTGTGCGGCCATTTGTCCTGCGCATGTGGATGTTCCGGGTTATATTGCGCTGACAAAAGATGGAAGATGTGAAGATGCGGTGCGACTCATTCGCCGTGATAATCCTTTCCCATCGGTTTGCGGTTATGTGTGTGAGCATCCTTGTGAGGATCATTGCCGTCGCTCCATGGTAGATGCTGCCATTAACATTTGCGGTATTAAGCGCTACGCCGTAGATCATGCCGGTGAGATCGCACAGGAAGAAAAAGCAGAATCCACCGGAAAGAAGATTGCCGTTGTAGGCGGTGGCCCGGGTGGACTCTCATCCGCATATTTCCTTCGCTTGATGGGACATGAAGTATGTGTCTATGAGCAAAGAAAGAAATTAGGCGGAATGCTTCGCTATGGTATTCCGGATTATCGTTTGCCACAGGATATTTTGGATAAAGATATCCAGTACATTTTGGATGCCGGTGTGGAAGTAAAACTAAATACCAATATCGGCTCTGATGTTACCATCGAAGAATTGAAAAAGAATTACGATGCGGTTTATGTTTCCATCGGTGCTCATGATGATAAAAAACTTCGTATCGATGGAGAAGACGGAAAAGGCGTGGTATCCGCAGTTGAGATGCTTCGTTCCGTAGGAGAGGGCGAAAAGAAAGACTTCTCCGGAAAGACCGTACTTGTTATCGGTGGCGGAAATGTTGCCATGGATGCTACACGTACCTCCCTTCGTTTGGGTGCAAAGCGTGTGACTTGTGTGTATCGAAGACGTATCGCGGATATGACTGCTTTGCCGGAAGAAATCGAAGAGGCACAGGCAGAAGGTGCAGAAATATTAACCCTTCATGCTCCGGATCATATTGAGTTAAACGACGCGGGAGAAGTGGCAGCCCTTTGGGCACAGCCACAGATTATTTCTTCTGTGGGCGACGACGGACGTACCGGAGTACGAAAGGCAGAATCAAAGGATTTGGTTCGTATCCCGTGTGATATCATTGTGGTTGCCATCGGTCAGGCCATTCATGCCAGCGAATTAAAACCGGGTGGAATCGAAACAGAACGTGGTGTGATTAAAGCAGACCTTTCCACATTTGTTCCGGGAAGCGGAAATGTCTTTGCCGGAGGTGATGCGGTATCCGGTCCGGCGACTGTCATTCGTGCCATTGCCGCAGGAAAAGTTGCAGCAAAAAATATCGATGATTTTTTGGGATTCGATCATAAGATTACCGTGGATGTGGATATTCCGTCTCCGGATCTTTCCAATAAAGCCGCTTGCGGTCGTGTGACCTTAAAGAGTCGTCACATTCCAAACATTGCAGGAGATTTTGATCTCGTTGGTGAAGGAATGAGTGAAGAAGAATGTCAGCAGGAATGCGGACGTTGCTTACGTTGCGATCATTTTGGACTTGGTGTCTTTAAAGGAGGAAGAATCAGAGAATGGTAAATATCAAGATTAACGGTACTCCTTATCAGGTAGAAGACGGAAGTACCATCATGGAAGCAGCAAAGGTTGCAAATGTAGAAATTCCGCACCTTTGTTATTTAAAAGATATTAATGAAATCGGTGCCTGCCGACTTTGCTGTGTAGAAGTGGAAGGCGAAAACAAACTGGTTCCTGCTTGCGATAACGTGGTGGCAGAGGGAATGAGTATCATTACAAATTCTCCTCGTGTGCGAAGAGCATCACGTACCAATTTGGAATTGATTATGAGCAAGCACAACGGAAATTGTACCACCTGTGTGCGAAGCGGAAATTGTCAGTTGCAGAATCTTTGCATCGACTTTTCTTTGGATACGGAGTTGTATGAAAAGTATCACGATCCGGAAAAGAAATTGCCTTGGAAAGAAGGCTATCCTTTGATTCGTGATAACGATAAATGTATTAAGTGTATGCGTTGTATTCAGATTTGCGATAAGGTTCAGACCATGCATATCTGGGATACCCTTGGAACCGGAAAGCATACCCATATCGGTACCTTTGACGGTCGAAGCATTCATCATACGGATTGTACCCTTTGCGGTCAGTGTATTACCCATTGTCCGGTGGGTGCCCTTCGTGCAAGAGATGATACAGACAGAGTCATCGATGCAATCAGCGATCCTGAGACTACCGTTGTTTTCCAGATTGCTCCGGCTATTCGTACCGCTTGGGGTGAACCTTTCGGTTTGGATGCAAAGACCGCTACGGTTAATCGATTGGCAGGTTGTTTAAAACAGCTTGGTGCGGATTATGTATTTGATACCTCTTTTACCGCAGATCTTACCATTATGGAAGAGGGCAATGAATTCTTACAGAGGCTTGGCAAGGGAGACATGGCAAAATATCCTATGTTTACCAGCTGCTGTCCGGGATGGATTCGCTTTATTAAAAAGCAGTTCCCGGAATTGGTACCACAGCTTTCTTCCGCAAAGAGTCCGCAGCAGATGTTCGGTGCGGTAATGAAGACTTACTTTGCAGAAAAAATCGGAGTTGATCCGGAGAAAATCTTTACGGTTTCCATCATGCCTTGCGTTGCGAAAAAAGCAGAGTGCGACATGGATTCCATGAAGACTTCCTTTGGGGCAAATGATGTGGATGTGGTTCTTACCACCAGAGAAGTTACAAGACTTTTAAAGAAAGAACATATCCCTGCAGATCGCGTAGCGGATGCACCATTTGATAAACTCATGGGTGAATACTCCGGTGCAGGCGTGATCTTCGGAACCACCGGCGGTGTTATGGAGGCAGCTCTTCGTACCGCTTACTTTAAGGTAATGGGTGAAAACCCGCCTGCCGACTTGTTTAAAGAAGTAAACGGATTCGGTGAACATGAGGCATATCCGTGGACTGAAAAAGAATTTGAACTTAAGGGTCAAAAGATCCGTATTGCGGTTGTAAATTCTTTGGGCCATGCACGTGCTTGCTGTGAAGCGATTCTTCGTGAAGAAGTAAAATATGACTTTGTGGAAGTGATGGCTTGTCCGGGTGGATGTTCCGGCGGTGGCGGTCAGCCCATTAACACGGAAGATGAAGAACGAGCATACGAAAGAGGCTTGCATCTTCATGCCTTAGATAAAGATATGCCACTTCGTTTTTCTCATGAAAATGCAGATGTGGCAAAACTTTATGAGGACTTTTTAAAAGAGCCGTTATCCGAAAAATCGGAAGAACTTTTACATGTAAAACATACTTTGGACTTTAAATTTTAATTACATTTGGGCTTTGGAGAAATTCCAAAGCCCTTTTTCTTGATAAAAAAGTAAGAAAATATACAATATTTTGTGGTTTTAGGTTGGATGAAACACTAAGAAATGCTATAATTACACTGTATGATTAGAATTAGAAGGAGTATATACATGTCTATTTTTGAATATATTCAGAAAAGTATTATTGACGACGATCATTTACCGGAGGATTTTTCTCTTCCCAAACTGGAAGAGAAGGGGCTTCCTTGGGTAGACGGCGGCAAGGACGGCGTGTTTTTGTACCATATAGGAGAAAAGAATATCGAAGAAACGGATGAGTTGCAGATTCAGGCAGCCATCAATATGCTTCGTCCAGGTGCCGGTGAAGAAGTCTTTGAGACCATCGATTTAATCTTTTCCAATATGGGTGAAAAGTACGGAGCCCTTGCGTTAATTGACGCGATTCAGCTTTATATTCCGGAACATGCGGCAGAATTGGATGCAGAAATGATTTTCCAGTATTCCATTCATGCCATTACGGAATCCGATGATCGTGAAATCGTAAAGATCGGTATTGAACTTCAGGAAGTCTTCCAGGTACAGGAAGATGACATCAAGGATTTGATTCGTATGATGGCTCTTTCCGATGAGTTTGCGCTTTTCTGTTTCTATGTAATGAAAAGCTGGGACGACGGAGATGTTTCCATTATGGAAGCCGGCAAACGACTTCATGGCTGGGGTAGAATCCACGCGGTACAGATGGTAGAACCGAAGACCGCAGCCATTAAAGCATGGTTAATCAAAGAAGCGGTAGACAATACCGTTGACTTAAACTATTCCGCTTTTGAATGTTTTGAAAAGGGCGGTGCCCGTAAGAAGTTAAAGGGTGAGATTTCTCAGGAAGAGTTTAAGGGAATCGCAACCATTATTCAGTCCATTATGGCAGGTGGTCCTTTCGGCGGAATCGAAAACCTTCCAAACAGCGAGGAAGTGGTACGTGATTTCGTGGCACAGGCCTTAAAACACGAATTGGATGTGGAGACTTATGAACTTATTTGGAGTATGGGTGTTTTGATTTCCGATAATCCAAGAGCCATTGACGTTTCCAAGAATATCGAAAGCATTATTACCGACCCGCGTTGCAAAGAAGTTATGGAAAAAGCGGGAAAAGAATTAAAGGATAAATAATAAGGAGAGGAACATGAGTAAAGCAGACAAGATTTTTGTGGACATGTGCCGCGAGATTATTGAAAACGGCACCAGCACCGAAGGCGAGAAAGTTCGCCCGCACTGGGAAGACGGAACACCGGCCTATACCATAAAAAAGTTTGGCGTGGTAAATCGCTATAACCTTGCGGAAGAGTTTCCGGCAATTACCCTTCGAAAGACAGCTGTAAAGTCTGCGACCAATGAGATGCTTTGGATTTGGCAGAAAAAATCCAATAACATTCATGATTTAAAATCCACGGTTTGGGATGAATGGGCTGACGAAGACGGTTCCATCGGAAAAGCTTATGGATATCAGATGTCCGTAAAACATCACTACAGAGATATTACGGAAGAGGGACTTATCCATGCATTCGGTGCAGATAAGATTTCCCGATTTGAAAAAGACGATACCGGATACTTTATGGATCAGGTGGATCGCGTGATTTACGACTTAAAGAACAATCCATTTTCTCGTCGTATTATGACAAACATCTACGTGCATCAGGATTTGGAAGATATGAATCTTTATCCTTGTGCTTATAGTATGACCTTTAATGTAACCCAGAAGCCGGGAAGCGATAAGTTGGTATTAAACGGTATTTTAAACCAGCGCTCTCAAGATATTTTGGCGGCAAACAACTGGAATGTATGTCAGTACTCCGTGTTGATTTACATGCTTGCTCAGGTTTGTGATATGGAGCCGGGAGAGTTTGTACATGTGATTGCGGATGCACATATTTACGACAGACATTTGGATATCGTAAAAGAGTTGATTACCCGTCCACAGTTTCCGGCACCGAAGTTTTGGTTGAATCCGGAGATTAAGGATTTCTATGAATTTACCGAGGATGATATCAAGATGATTGATTATGAAACCAATCCTCAGGTAAAGAACATTCCAATCGCAGTCTAGTTTTAAAGGGGAAAAAAGATGAAAGCAATTGTAGCAGTAGATCAAAACTGGGGAATCGGATGCAAAGGAAAACTGCTTGTTTCCATTCCTGCAGATATGAAGTTTTTCCGTTCTACCACATTGGGAAAAGTCGTGGTAATGGGAAGAAAAACCTTGGAGTCATTTCCAAACGGAGCACCTTTAAAGGATCGAGTCAACATTGTCCTTACCAAGAATCCGAATTTTGAAAAAAAGGATGTGGTAGTGGTACATGACTTAGACGAGCTCCATGAGGAATTGAAAAAATACAATTCGGATGATGTTTATGTCATCGGTGGCGCTGCCATTTACTCACAGCTCATCGATGAATGTGACATGGCGTATGTAACAAAAATCGATTATGCATACGAAGCCGATGCTTACTTCCCGAACTTGGATGAAAAAGATAACTGGGAAGTGGCAGTGGAAGGAGAAGAAGAGACTTACTACGATCTTGAATATTATTTCATGACCTATCGTCAGAAATAATGGTTACTCGGGGAGGAAAAAAGATGGACATTGCCGGAAAAAAATTAATTATAAAAGCCTTAACGGAAGAAAAGGTAGATACGGTATTTGCTTATCCCGGCGGCATGATTGTTGATATTATGGATGAGCTTTACAAGCAGGAGAACCTTCACGTGGTATTGGCTCGCCATGAACAGGCCTTGGTACATGAAGCGGAAGGTTATGCCAGAGCTACCGGAAAGCCGGGGGTATGTTTGGTTACAAGCGGCCCGGGAGCTACCAATACCATTACCGCCATTGCGGATGCACATTATGACAGTGTGCCGCTTGTGGTATTAACCGGTCAGGTGCCACAGGGACTCATCGGAAACGATGCTTTCCAGGAAGTGGATATTGTGGGTATGACCCGTTCCGTTACCAAGTATTCCGTTACGGTACGTGACAGAAAAGAACTGGGCCGTATTTTAAAGATGGCATTTGTAATTGCCACCACCGGAAAGCCGGGACCTGTCATTATTGATATTCCAAAGGATATTCAAACCCAGGAAGGCCCTGCTGAATATCCGGAGAGCGTATCCATTCGCGGATACAATCCAAATGAGAGCGTACATATCGGCCAGTTAAAACGTGCCTTTAAGTTACTTGCATCTGCAAAACAGCCTATTATTCTTGCTGGCGGCGGTGTAAAGATTTCCGGTGCAGGTGAGAAATTAAAAGCTTTTGCGGAAGCAATGCAGGTTCCGGTGGTAACCACCATTATGGGAAAAGGAACCATGCCGGAAGATCATCCTCTTTATGTGGGAAATTCCGGAATGCACGGACGCTATGCTGCCAATATGGCGGTCATGGAGTGCGATGTGTTATTCTCCATCGGTACGCGATTTAACGATCGCATTACCGGAGATTTAAATGAGTTTGCACCGAAGGCTAAGATTATTCATGTGGATGTGGAGACCGCATCCATTTCAAGAAATGTAGTGGTAGATATTCCTGTGGTTTCCGATGCATCCTTGGCATTGGAAAAAATGCTTGAATGGGCAAAGCCATTACATACCAAAGAGTGGATGAAAAAGATAAACGACTGGGAGACAAAGAATCCCCTTGCCATGAGAGACGGCAAAGGAGTTAATCCCCAGAAGGTTATGGAAGGCATCAACGAAGTCTTCCCGAAATCCATTGTGGTTACGGATGTAGGTCAGCATCAGATGTGGGCTACCCAATACATCAAAACCGGAAAAGATTCTAAGTTTATTACTTCCGGTGGCTTGGGTACCATGGGATTTGGTTTTCCTGCTGCAGTAGGTGCTGCCATCGGTGCACCGAAAAAAGATGTGGTTTGTATCACCGGTGACGGTGGTTTTCAGATGAATATGCAGGAGCTTGCCACTGCAGTTTGCCAAGGGGCAGAAGTTGTAATCTGTGTTATGAATAACCAATACTTAGGTATGGTTCGTCAGATGCAACAGCTTTTCTACGGAAAGCGTTACAGCATGGTTTCTCTTCGCAAACAGCACGGATTTAAAGATGCATCCAAGGATGTGACGGCAGTGCTGGGAGAATATGTTCCTGACTTTGTAAAGCTTGCGGATGTTTATGGAATCAAGGGAATCCGTGTAGAGTCCAATGAAGAGATTTTACCTGCATTAAAGGAAGCCAAAAAGGTAAAGGGAAAACCGACCATCATTGAGTTTATGATTCCACCTGAGGAGTTGGTACTTCCAATGGTTAAGGGTGGAAATCCCATGAGCGAAATGATTCTGAAATAGGAGGGGACTTATGGATTCAAATATGAAAAATCGTTGGATTGCACTTTATGTTGAAAACCAGGTTGGTGTACTTGCCAAAGTTGCCGGTTTGTTTTCCGCAAAGTGTTATAACTTACAAAGCCTTACCGTTGGCACCACAGAGCACAATGACATTTCCCGCATGACCATTTGTGTTACCTCCGATGATGTGACCTTTGAGCAAATAAAAAAGCAATTAAACACCATGGTGGAAGTCATAAAGGTTGTGGATTTGACAGATATGCCGATACATATGAAGGAAGTTTTGTTCGCAAAGATTAAGAGCGTAACTCCCGAAGAAAAAGCAGAGGCATATCGTATCGCGCAGACTTTTAAAATCAGAGTGGTGGATACGGATGTAGATGCGCTGATTTTGGAAAGTTGTTTGACAGAACGAAAGAATAACGATCTTTGCCAGTTGCTTCGTAAGACCTTTAAACGAATTGATATTGTTCGTGGTGGCGCGGTTGCTATGGAAGGATTATCAACTTCCTGCAGATAAATTACGTCTTGGAAAGAGGAAAGGAGGACGCATGAAAAATCAAATACTTAAATCTATGACTGCAATGCTTTTGATTTTGGCATTCTCTTTTTCGTCAGTTACGAGTGTCTATGCAACGGATATCGATAAGCAAAAGCAGGAGACACAAAAAGCGATAGATGAAGCCAACCAAAAGAAAAAGGAAGCGGAAAGTGATGTTTCCGATCTTCAAAAAGAGGCCAATCAGTTAAAGAAAGATTACAATACCCTTTACAACAAAATGTCTTCCATTAATGCACAGATTGCTGAGGCCAATGAGACCATCGCAAGCACAGAGGAAGAAATTTCTCAGTTAGAAGCGGAGTTGGAAGAAGCAAAGAAAAACGAAGATGCACAGTACGAAGCCATGAAAAAACGTATGGTCTATTTCTATGAGAATCAGTATGAGACCAACGTGCTTGTGGCTATGATTACCAGCGGATCCTTTTCCGCATTTATACAAAAGGCAGCCATGATTTCCGAAATCGTAACCTACGACAGAAATCTTTTGACTTCCTATCAAACCCTTCAGACCACCATTGCGCAAAAGTCGGAAGCACTAAATGCCAAGTATACGGATTTGCAGACAGCAAAATCTTCTTTGGATTCCAGCCAAAGCGAGATGAAGTCTTTGCTAAATGAAGCAGGCGCTGATCTTAGCGCGAAAAACGGTGAACTTGCCACAGCCAAGATGAGCGTGGAAGAGTATAATAAGATGATTTCCGAGATGGATGCCAAGATGAAGTCTTTGGAAGCCCAGGCAGCACAAGCTCAGGCAGACAAGGCAAAGGAATTGGCAAGCCAGCTAACAACCTATGAGGATACTACAGGCGCCTATGCGGCGGATGAGTATGAGACCTTGCTTTTGGCCGCCACCATTTGGGCAGAGGCCAGAGGAGAGTCCTATACGGGACAGTTGGCGGTGGCATCCGTAATTATGAACCGTGTAAAGAGTTCCAAGTTCCCAAACACCATTTCCGGAGTGATTATGGCGCCGAAACAGTTTGCGTCCTATCCGGATGCGGTAAATAAGGGAATGGCAGTTGGAGCCAACGAGTCTTGCATGAAGGCGGCAAAAGCTGCTATAGCAGGACAGCGAAACGGAAACTGGTTGTTCTTTATGACGAAATATTATGCGGATAAGTTTGGAATCACCGGATATACCATGATTGGAAATCATGCGTTCTTCAGAGTTTGGGGTGCAAATGTGGATACGGGGGTTCAGGAAACTACAGAGCCAACCACACCGACCACTCCGACAGAGCCTACAACACCGACAACTCCTGACCCGGAACCAACTACACCGACGACACCTGATCCGGAACCGGATACCAATACGGATAACGGAAACAGTTCCGGATCCTCTACGGATAACGATTCGAATTCCAATGCGGACACGTCCTCGGGAAGTAGTGGAACCGGCGGTTAATAAAAAACAAGATAAATAAGAAAAAAAAAGAAGCTGCTTAATTGCAGCTTCTTTTTAATTGCCATTATAAAGTTAAAAGTAAGTAAACGGTTCCGAATGGATAAATCACCGGAATGACAAAGGAATTATCGGAAAGAGAAAGGACCGGATCGGTTTCCTGATGTGGTGGATCCAAGGTCAACTCAATGGATTTTTCGTTTGACATATTTACGATGAACAATCCGTTGTGAAGATTTAAGAAATCTTCCAAGGAAGCTTTTACATATTCATCGAATTCCGTAAATTCCATCTTTGCATATCTTGATGCAAATCCGATGGCTGCGTCAGTTTCCATATCCAAGCTGGATGAGAAATTGATGGCTCCGGTAATGTTCTGTGTAACACAGTAATTTACTTCGTAATCATTGGTCTGAATCGGAGAGAGTGGTGTAAAGTCATCGCCGATGAAACGGACCAAGTTGTTAAATACTAAGTTCAAATACATAACCGCATGCTCGTTGACCGGGCGTTCTGCGGAAATAAGGAAGTTCTCTATCAACGTCTGAGTATCTTCCGTGCCGGCACGATCGGTAGGAGTAAGGATTTCGTAATCATTCTGATATGCGATAATTAATTCCTCCAGTTCTCCGTTGGAAAGAGCGCCGGTATCAACCAAATTCTGACCTAATAATAAGAAGTCAGGATTCTGTGATTTCAATAAATCTTCTAATTGATCTTCAAACAGATAATTACGCTCGATAGCGATTTCTCCGAATCGCTTATCCTCTCGGGTTTGGAGGAAACATACCTCATCAACTTCGGCGGCGGTCATAAAACCTTTGTGCATTGCAAGTGTACCGAGTTTGATGTGTGTATTGGAAGAGTTCGCAATGGCTTTTGCTAACTGTTCCGGCGTAACGGCTTTTCTGTTTAAAAGGTAATTCCCAAAAAATTGTGCATACATCGGAAAAAATACCCCCTATCCTAGATGAGTCTGTAAAAGCGTTTCCACGTGGGAGGCCTCAATTGGTTTTTGGATAAAGTCCTTGGCACCTGCTTCCAGAGCCGCCTTCAACTGAGACTGGGTACCAACGGAAGAGACGATAATAATCTGCGCATCTTTGTTGATTTCCATAATTCCTTTTACGGCTTCAATACCGTCTTTTACAGGCATCACAATGTCTAAGAAGGTGATGTCCGGTGTATTTTCTTTATACTTATCAATGGCTTCCTGACCATTGGCGGCATCAATAAACTCAGCGCCTTCGCCGATGGAGTTAATGATGTCTTTTAATTGTTTTCTAGCTAAGATTGAATCATCGCTAATGAGTATTTTTTTGTTTGATAAATCCATGTCCATATCACTCCTTAGTATTAATCATTTTTATCTTACAACAAATATTTAGAATATTCAAATATTTTTCAATAAATTCGCGCATTTTATTTTGTAAAAACAAGGCAAAAGTGTTATTGTAT
>JAEEGL017334729.1_pt1 | contig 12359 bp, 10 predicted proteins | sample 9134231 | NCBI WGS metagenome assembly JAEEGL01 (sample SAMN16246548, study PRJNA631951) | gut metagenome | biome: gut microbiome; feature: rumen; material: fiber-attached | host: Bos | place: Iran: Karaj | collected 2018-10 | reverse complement strand
CTGACACCGATGGCCGAAATCATAACGGACATTCTCGGTGCACTGCGCAGAGGGCGGTAAGCCACACGCTCAATGGTGAAGCCGAGAAGAACCGTCAGGATAATGACAGCAGGAATGGCTACATAGAGCGGAAAGGACGCCGCAATATAAACCATCAACAGGCCGGCTACCATAAACACATCGCCATGCGCAAAGTTAATCAGCCTCAGGATGCCGTAAACCATCGTGTAGCCGATGGCAATCAGGGCATACTGGCCGCCTACGGAGACGCCGGAAATGACGTACGGCAGGGCGACTTTCAAAAAATTCATACAAGAATCCTCATTTCGGATAGAGTGGAAAAAACGCAAAGACGGGAGGGCGCATGGCCCTCCCCTTTTGCTTACAGTTCAGACAGGAAATCAGGCAGCTTTTGCAACAGTGACGAAGTCCCAAACGCCGGTTTCGGTGTTGCAGCTCTTAACGAATGCGCTGTCACGGATTGCATCGCCGATGTCATCAAGGGCGATAGCGCCTGTTACGCCTTCATAAGTGACGGAAGGAATGACTTCGAGAACAGCTTCCGGATCAACGGAGCCTGCTGCCTTGAGAGCCTCGAGTGCAAAGAAGTATGCATCGTAGCCCATGACTGTAACAGCTGCCAGCTCATCGTTGCCGCCGTTGTTTGCGAGGTTAACGGAGTCACCGGAGATCCATGCCTTGATGCCGGCATCGAACTCGGCATCTGCGCCTTCCTGATAGAAGGTGGTGACGTTAATGCTCAGGTCAGTACCCTTTGCAGCCTGGAGGATGACGTTGGAGTCCCAAGTATCGCCGGCGAGGATGGGCATACCAAGAGCCTGGGTGTCAGCCTTGGCAATGATCTGTGCAGCAGCTTCGGTAGATACCGGGCTGAAGAAGACATCGCAGCCCTGATTCTGAGCGTTGGTGATGTAAGTGGAGAAGTCCTGCGTACCTTCGGGGAACTGCTCGTAGACACAGTTGTCTTTGCCGAATGCATCGATGAAGTAGTTGCAGAGACCGCCGGAGTAGTCATCGCCCATCTTGGAGAGGCAGTATGCTTTGGAAGCACCGAGGGTGTCCTTCGCAAAGCCAGCGAGCACTGTGCCCTGGAACGGATCGAGGAAGCAGATGCGGAAGTAAACGTCGCACTCAGAAGTGACCTGCGGGTTGGTGCAGGTAACACCGATGGCCGGAACCATTGCATTAGCAAACGTGTCGCCAGCAGCGATCGAAACGCCCGAACCATATGACCCAAGAACCACGGAAACACCGTTGGAAACGAGGTTCTGAGCTGCGGAAGGAGCCTTATCGTTGGAAGATGCGTTGTCAGCATAGACAAGCTCTACTTTGTAGGTCTCGCCACCGATTTCGACTTCAGGGCAGACAGAATTTGCATACTGCATACCGAGAACTTCCTGTTTGCCGCCGGCACCGTTATCACCGGACATCGGCTCGAATACGCCGATTTTTACGACATTGTCTGCATAGCCGACTGCGCAGAGAGCAAGAACCATGCACAGGGCAAGCGCCATTGCGAGAAACTTTTTCATTTTCTTTCCTCCATGAAATATAAAAATACAAATGTCCGTCAGAGAAAAACACTTGTTTTCACCCGACGATATTTGCATTATAAACTAAAAGATGTTTGACCGCAAGATACTACTTTGTCAAAAATCGGAAAGGCAGATTTCAAATATTTGGTCAATTTATACAATCGCAGGACCGGTGCGAAAATCTTCCCCACATTTTGTGTCTGCAAGGGGAGGAAAGGCAAGCGTATAGAGGTCATGTGCGGATGCGCCGACAGCGAACACCCGCCTTGCACGCAAGGAGCCGCGCTCTTCCAGTTCCTTCGGCAGAGTGATAAAGGGTATGGTAACAGAACCCTTAACGGAAGAAAGGAATTGCCTGCCGCATCCATTCATGGCAAGAAGGCGGGCATAGGGCGGAGCGCCAATATTGTCTCCGCTTTTTAGGCCGAGCACGGCACACATCACGGCGCGACGCACGCGGGAATGGGTATAGCGGCGCGTTTTGGCTATGTCACAGATCTGCTGCAGGGACGATCCTTCGCGCACTGCATTCCAGATGCGGCTGCCGAGACCGTCAGCACAGTCGGGCAGGGAGAGGAAGGCATCTTTGTCCATCTGACGCAGGCGCGAAAGGCAGGCAACTTCCATGACAGAAGGAGAAACATGAGGCACAGAGATACTGCCGGAAACAATCCGGCTGCGCAGTTCCGAGGCAGAGGGGCAGATGCTCTCCCCTGCTTCATCATGGCCGCTGCCGAAGCGCTTGACCGGAAGCGGGACGACGCTCGTTCCTCTCAAGGCGAGGAGATACTCCACGGCAAGGAGATCATTAGGCGAAGACACGGAATCCTCCCCGAGGACGAAAGCGCGCGCCTGCGGGTAAGTAAGATTCGGGCGGGTGCGTAAGCAGGCTTTGACATCCTCTTCAAATCCCGGTGCAGAGATGCGGGAAGCGGTTGCAGAAAGCTGATCCAGATCCGCTGATTCGCTGCCGAAGCTTAAATGCGTGATGCCGAGTGAGAGCAGCAGAGAAACAGCACCGCGGGCAAACCCCTCCGCCGAGGAAAGACACCAGGGCAGAGGCAGCTCAAACACGGCGTCAACTCCTCCGCGGCAGGCAGCTTCGGCACGCATGGTTTTGGGTTGGATTGCCCAATCGCCCCGCTGCACAAAATCCCCCGACATGACAGCGATGACCGTGCACTTCTCCCCTGCCATCTGACGCGCTTTTTCGATCTGATAAGCGTGACCGGCATGAAAAGGGTTATATTCTGCAACAATTCCGATGATTTTTCCCATTGCACATTATCTCCAAATGTATTAAAATGATTGTAGCGCAAGATTTTATTATTGACAATAGGAAAGGAAACACACTTTATGAAAATTCTTGTCATCAACGCAGGCAGCTCATCCCTGAAGTACCAGCTCATCGATATGGAGACGGAATCCGTCATGGCGAAAGGCCTTTGCGAGAGAATCGGCATCGGCGGCCATCTCAAGCACACCCCGCTCGTCGGCGGAAAGCCTGTTTATAATGAAGACATCGACCTCCCGACCCATGCAGAAGCCATTGCAGCCGTCATTGACAAGCTGACAAGCGCAGAGTACGGCGTTGTGGGTTCCATGAAGGAAATTGACGCTGTCGGTCACCGTGTGGTCCACGGCGGCGAGAAGTTTGCTTCTTCCGTACTGATTGACAGCGCTGTCATGGAAGCCATCAACCAGTGCACCCCGTTTGCCCCCCTGCACAACCCCGCAAATATCACCGGCATCCTGGCATGCCGTGAGGTTATGGGCAACGATGTACCGATGGTCGCCGTGTTCGACACCGCTTTCCACCAGACCATGCCGAAAAAGGCTTACATGTACGCTCTTCCCTACAACTACTACAAGGAAGACGGTATCCGCCGTTACGGCTTCCACGGCACCAGCCACAAGTATGTCACTTCCCGCTGTGCGGAGATCATGGGAAAGCCGATTGAAGAACTGAAGCTCGTCTCCTGCCATCTCGGCAACGGATCCTCCATCTGTGCAGTATGCGGCGGAAAGAGCGTTGACACTTCGATGGGCTTCACACCTCTGGCCGGCCTGCCGATGGGCACCCGCAGCGGTGACCTGGACCCGGGTGCTATGCAGTTCATCATGAACAAGCACCACCTCGCTATCGACGAAATGCTCAACGTGCTGAACAAGAAGTCCGGAGTAGACGGTGTATCCGGCGTTTCCTCTGACTTCCGTGATCTTGACAATGCTGCCGGTGAAGGCAATGACCGTGCACGCCTTGCTCTTGACATGTTTGCTTACTGGGTAGCAAAGACAGCCGGCTCTTATGTAACTGCCATGAATGGCGCCGATGCCATTATCTTCACGGCAGGTGTAGGCGAAAACAGCGCTGACACCAGAAAGGCCATCTGCGATTACTTTGGCTATCTGGGCGTAACGGTTGACCCTGAGGCTAACAAAAAGCGTGGCGAAGATGTGATGATTTCCACGCCCGATTCCAAGGTAAAGGTATACGTCATCCCGACGAATGAAGAGCTCGTCATTGCACGCGACACGCGTGACATCGTCTGCGGCAAGTAATCCGCCGGCCTGCTAAAACTGATTATGGCCGTATTCACTGATTTTACCTTTGAATCTTCCACAGGTGTAAATACCATCCATGCGCGCAAGTGCGTTCCGGAAGGCAGTGTGCGGGGTGTAGTGCAGATTGCCCACGGAATTGCGGAACACGTCGGCCGCTATGAAGACTTTATGGCTTTCCTGGCGGAGAACGGCTTTGTGGCAGTTGCAAACGACCACCTCGGGCACGGACTGTCCTCCCGCAACAATGCAGAAAAAGGCCTCTTTGCCCGTACAAACGGATGGAAATTTGCCGTAAACGACATGGCACGGCTGCATGACATCATGCAGGCTGAAGTTCCCGGTGTGCCGTATATCCTGTTCGGGCATTCAATGGGATCCTTCCTTACACGCACCTACATCATCCGTTATCCGGATAAATACGATCTTGTTATTCTCAGCGGTACAGGTCACCAGAGCAAAGCGCTCGTATTCGGCGGCTGCCTGATGGCAGATACGCTGTGCCGGGTGAAAGGGGCAGAAGCCTGGGGTGACACGCTCAACAAGGTTGCTTTCGGTTCCTACTGTGACCGGATTGTAAACCCACGCACCCCGTGTGACTGGCTCAGTCGCGATGAAGCAGTTGTTGACCGCTATATGGCAGATGAAAACTGCGGGTTTGTATGTAAAAACGGCCTCTATCGTGACATGATGCACGGAATCCGCTTTATCATGGACCCGAAAAACCTCGATTGTATGGATCTGACAAAGCCTGTCTATTTCATGTCAGGCGAGGAAGATCCCGTTGGGGATTACGGGAAAGGCGTTGATCGCGCCTACAAGTCATTCTGCGATGCGGGATGCACCGATGTAAAGATGAAGCTCTATCCTGGCGGTCGCCACGAAATGCTTAACGAGATTAACAAAGACGAAGTTTACCAGGATATCCTGGATTGGATCAACAGCAAACTCAGCTAAACCAGCATGCCTGCTCCGGCAGATTTTCCGCTGAAGCAGGCAATCCTTATTTTACATTTTGTCCGATTTTTCGCAAAGGAGGTGAATTGCATGAAGCAGCGCGTTATTTCCGCAGTGGTTCTTATCGCGGTGTGCGCAGCCTGTTTTCCTTTTGAAATAAGCCGCGTGCTGCTCGTCGGAGTGGTAGGCATCCTGTGTGCATATGAATACCTCAGCAACATGAAAAAAATCGGAATCAATTGCACTGGATGGGTACTCTATATGTATCTGGCAGTGGAGCTGTTTCTCACCCTGACTCACAGCGGACTCATGGCATATATCGCATGGTTCACGATTGCCATTTATCTCGCCCTTTTCTCCGGTGTCCTGCATCATGAGGTTTCCGGGAAAGGCGCCCTCTATACCGTGGCTGGGCTCTCGTACCCGTGCTTCCCCTACGCGCTGATGATGATCATCTCCATCCGTGAGCGCTGGCTGACGACCTTTGCGCTCGGCTGCCTCTCCTGCTGGACCTGCGATTCCTTTGCCCTTTTCGGCGGGATGCTGTTCGGCAAACACAAACTCGCGCCGGCTGTTTCACCGAAGAAAACAGTGGAAGGATGCATCTGCGGAACTGCCTTCTCAGTTCTGGCGGGCGTGATCATTCATTTTATTTCGCTGCAGCTGCAGCCAATTGCACTTCTCCCCTGTGTGGTAACGGCTTTTGCGTGCTCCATTGCCGGACAGGTTGGGGACCTGGCCGAATCACTCCTGAAACGGTATATCGGCGTAAAAGACTTTTCCAACCTCATCCCAGGACACGGCGGATTTTTTGACAGGACTGACAGCCTGATGTTTTCTGTACCGACCGCGTACCTGTGCCTGTACCTGTTTGGATTATGACGACGGGAACTGTTGTATAGAAAAAACCGGGAGGAAATCCCGGTTTTTTCTATTCGGTTTTCAGTGGAACAGGTCCTTCACATGAGAAAACCACAAGACGACCTCGTGAAATGACCGCCTTACCGTGCGGAGAAATCGTGCAGCATTTGAAGCAGTTTCCGTGACTTTTGTGACCGTATCTTGCAACCCTTCCAGTTTGGATGCGAGGGACTGTTCTTTTTCCTTTTCCTCTCCGGCAGACCGGAAGAAAGACAGGAGTGTACTGAGCTGCCCGTCATTCATCGACAGGCCGTACTTCGACATCGTCGAACGGATGAGAGGGGCGAGAGTTTCGTCCGTCAGGTTCTGAGCTACATCCAGCAGACTTTTGATCTGACCGGCAAGCTCAGTCAGTTTTTCTTCACTGACGGGATTGCCGTTTGCATCCTTGATGCCGAGCATTTTCATTGCGCCGGCGATCCATGCCGTTGTGACTGTAGACTGCGGCACCACAGCTTCCTCCTGCATGGCAGAAGCCTCGGCAGGAAAGAAAACCCCTCCAAAGAGGAAAAGTGCCAGAAGAAACGAAAGTGCTCTTTTCATAATCCGCTTCTTTCGCGGGAAAAGTCTCTATCAGAACAGGCCCGGGAGACTGATGCCGGACTGCAGCTTTGCCATAGAGGCGTTGCTCTTCTCCTCGCAGAGTTTCAAGGCGCCGTTCACAGCTGCAACGATCATGTCCTGCAGCATTTCTACATCATCGGGATCAACCGCTTCAGGATCAATCTCAATGGATTTAACCTGTCTGGAGCCCATCACGGTCGCCTTGACGACACCGCCACCTGCCGTGAACTCGAATTCGGATGCCTCCAGCTCCTGCTGCATTTTGAGAATCTCCTGCTGCATTTTCTGAGCCTGGCGCATCATATTTGCCTGACTGCCTCCGGAGAAGCCTCCACGATAACCACCTTTTGCCATACGATCAACCTCTTTCTTAATTCAATATAATACAGAATAGTATTCTTTATACAAAACGCACTTCCGGAAACCTGCGAAGCTCATCAAGGCTTCGTGTCGGCCCCTTAGGGCGTTTTTCTCTGACCTTTGCCGTAACCGGTTTTGCAAGAAGCTCCGAGGCAGCTCTGCCGAGTTCCTCCAGAACATCCGCACGGTTGAATCGGTTGAAATAGAAACCGGGTTCGGCTTCAATAAACAGAATCTCACCTTCCATAACTCCGTCTGCCGTGCCGAGAATCGCTTCGATATCCCGCGGGATAAGCCCTTTCGCCTTTTCACGCACAGCTGACCATAGATCTCCTTCAAACGCTGCCGCCTGAGCAGGCTCCGCCGCAGCTTTGGGAACAGGCTCTTCTGATGCGGCGATAACATCCGCAGGCTCTTCTTTTTCCTCCGTGAAAGAAACCACAGGCTCTGCCGGTGCTTCAGATTTCGACAAGATTCCAGAGTTTGCCGGATTTTCCGGCATCTTAGTCTCTTCAGGCTTTTCCTGCTTGTTCACCGGTGACAAAACTTCCTCAGCAGTGGATTCAGGAACTACATAAGGAACTACAACGCCGTTTTTCAGAGCTTCCTCCAGGGAAGCGACCTTCAGGCGAAGGCCTTCCACTGTGTTCCCAGCCACCTCATCACAGAGAGAAATCAGGCAGAGCTCTGCCGTCATCTTCGGGTCAAGCCTGTCCTTCATACTGCCTAGGGAAGCCTGCAGTGTCTCCAGCGTTCCGGAAAGCTGCCTTGCGGAAAAACGGGCAGCATATGCCTCCAGCATCCTCTTTTCATAACCACCATAAACAAGCTCAGATGCATGCATCGGAGCAAGCTTCATCATCAGAATATCCCGCACCAGCCTGCTAAGCTCCTTCAGGAGAGAGGAAGGATCCTTCCCTTCCATCCAGAGGCTGTGAAACAGCGCAACTGCCGCTGCAGCGTCATGCGAGCAGATTTTATCAAACAGCTCCAGCGTCCTCCGGTTTCCTGCAAGGCCGACGGCTGCATAAATCTCGTCCACTCCGATTTTTCCGTAGGAAGAACACTGATCCAGCATGCTGAGCGCATCGCGCACACCGCCTTCAGCAAGGCCTGCGAGAAGCGAGGCTGCATCGGACGTCAGGTCAAACTGCTCCTGTTGAGCAACCTTCAGCAGATAATCCCCCAGTTCCTTTGCCTCAATTCGCCTGAAGCTGTGCCTCTGGCAGCGGGAAAGAATCGTGGCGGGAACTTTTTGCAGCTCCGTCGTAGCCAGGATAAAAAGCAGGTGCTCTGGCGGCTCCTCCAGGATCTTCAAAAGGGCATTGAAAGCGCTGGTAGAGAGCATATGAACTTCGTCAATAATATAAACGCGTTTTTTCACCATGGCGGGTGAAAAAACTGCCTCTTCGCGAAGGGCTCTCACATTGTCAACGCCGTTATTGGATGCGGCATCGAGCTCCACAATGTCCATCACGGAGCCCTCTGCAATAGCACGGCAGGAAGCGCATTCACAGCAGGGATTCCCGTCCTTCGGGTGTTCACAGTTTACGGCTTTTGCCAAAATGCGAGCGCAGGATGTTTTGCCCGTGCCGCGAATCCCTGTGAAGAGATAAGCATGGGAAAGACGCCCTGAAACAATCTGATTGCGGAGAGAATCGGTAATATGCTTCTGGCCGATTACGTCATCAAACGTCTGCGGACGCCACTTGCGATACAGTGCCTGATACATCTCCGTTCTCCCTTCCTGTATAAGACAAGGCCCTTGACAAGACTGCACACCCACGCTCGAATAGTGCTGTATACCCGCCTCGCCGGCAGCTTGCTCGGTTCCGGCTACCCTACGGCACACGAAAAGCACCGCTTAATGCTGCTTGATTCCTCACCTGACATGGTTCACGGGTTTCCGTTGCGCAAGACCGAAACGTCATCACTGCTCACCGGCAGCTGACAGCACATAACACATCCTCATCATGGGAATTCATCCCTGCTGTAGCGGATTGCAGGTTACAGGGCACCGCTGGCTCCCCGACTAGTGCAGCCTTGTCAAAAGCCTTGCGCATATCATACTACAAACCGACATGAATGGCAATGAAAATTTTGTAAACTCAAAATTTTTCTTTACATTCCGTAAATTTATGATATAATAATCAAGCTGTCAAAAAATGAATGTATGGGCTTGTAGCTCAGCTGGGAGAGCGCACGGTTCGCATCCGTGAGGTTCGAGGGTTCGATCCCCTTCAAGTCCACTTCTTAAAAAGCTTTGAAACGGTATCGTTTCAGAGCTTTTTTGTTCTTTATCCTGCTTCACCATAAATACAGTGCCTTTCATTTGTAAAAAATCTGAAAAAACACAAAATCTGCTACTTGCCTGGAAACGGAAAGAATGCTAAGATAAAACAAAAAGACTTCCTCTTTTATGCCAGAAAGGAGGCATCGATGAACAGAAAGGTTCTTGCGGCGGTACTGGCTGTCATACTCTGTATGACACTGGCAGTTTCAGTCTTTGCCGTGACTTTTCCGACCATCTATGAGAAGGACGGGAACATCTACTGGGTAGACTACAACTATAAAACCGGAAAGCTGGAATGGACCCTTCTTTACGGGCACCACCACAAATTTACACAATGGGTTGTCACTCGGATGCCGACGTGCACCTACACCGGCCTCCGCTACCATACCTGCCTGACTTGTGGAAAAACCTACTGGGAAGATATTGACCGTCTCCCGCACTCCTGGGGCGGCTGGACTATTATCCGGGAAACGACAGACCACTCCGCCGGTGAGCGGCAGCACACCTGTCGTGTGTGCGGAACGGTAGAATCGGAGACTTTCTATCCCCCAGGCACGCTGAAGTTGTATGATTTTGGGGAAGAAGTAAAAGCGCTGCAGATGCAGCTGCATGAACAGGGTTTCCTCGACAGCGGATATGTTGACGGGCAGTTCGGAGCAAAGACAAAGGAAGCCGTTGAGGCTTTCCAGACCAGGATCGGCCTTACGGCAAACGGTATTGCCTGGCCGCAGACCATCGACCTACTTCGCCATGTCTTTGGGGAATGGGAAATTACCAAAGAACCGACATATTATGAACCCGGCATCCGGACGCGCAGCTGCACGCGCTGCAGCTTTACAGAGACGCATGCCTACGGCACTAAGCTTCAGCAGGGTATGTACGGGGAAGAAGTCAGGCAGTTGCAGATCCGGCTGAAAGAACTCGGCTATGCAATCGGCACGCCGGACGGTTCCTATGGCGACGTGACAAGGCGCGCTGTAAGAAGCTTCCAGACCGACCAGGGTTTTGACCCGGACGGAATCGCCTGGCCGGGTGTGTGGGCGGCTCTTTTCCCAGTCTCAGGTGAAGCAAAACCTACTCCATGAATCCTGTAACTCTTTTATTATCATGTTATATAAAACAGCAGCCGCCCATCCAGAGCGGCTGTTGCGTTTTTTAGAAAGAATTATTTTGCCAGGCAGGCTGCCGTTTTTGCAGCAACCATAGCATTATTGAGCACGAGTTTGATGTTGCTTTCAAGGCTGTCTCCACCGGTGAGCTCCACAACCTTAGCAAGGAGGAACGGTGTCGTCTCTTTGCCGTGGATCCCCTGCTCCTTTGCTTCTGCAAGAGCCTTTTCAATAGCTGCATCGATGACTGCCTTGTCCATAGCAAATTCTTCAGGGATCGGGTTGGTGACAAGCATGCCTCCCTTATAGTCGAGGTCACGCTGTGCTTTGAAAATAGCTGCCAGTTCTTCCGGAGTGTCAACTCGATAGTCAACAGAGAAGCCGCTTTTCCGTGTGTAGAATGCAGGGAGCTCTTCGGTACCGAAACCGATGACGGGAACACCCTTCGTCTCAAGATACTCGAGCGTCAGGCCCAAGTCCAGAATGGACTTTGCCCCAGCGCAGACAACCATCACCGGTGTCTGTGCGAGCTCTTCGAGATCAGCGGAGATATCCATAGTGACTTCTGCACCGCGGTGGACGCCGCCGATCCCGCCGGTTGCAAAAATCTTAATCCCTGCCATGTGGGCAATGATCATTGTCGTCGTAACCGTCGTCGCGCCGTCTGCTTTACGGGCAACGAGCACAGGCAGATCGCGGCGGCTGGCCTTTGCCACATTGCGCCCGGCTTTGCCGAGATGCTCAATTTCATCATGGCTCAAGCCTGCTTTCAGCCTGCCGCCGATGATGGCTATGGTAGCAGGCACTGCCCCGTTCTCACGGATGGTTTTCTCCACGAGAAGAGCCGTCTCCACATTTTTGGGATACGGCATACCGTGGGAGATAATCGTGCTCTCCAGGGCTACAACCGGTTTCCCGTCCGCAAGTGCCTGTTCAACTTCCGGTGCTACATCAAGATACTGATTCATTTTCGTCATTTTTTTATTCCTCCAATAGTTTCTTTTCAAGCAATTTGATTCTGCCCTGCAGGGCATCCACCCCCATCTCAGGGTTGATGGTCTCGGCACCTGCCATTGCGATGGATGCAGCAGCCACCCCAGCCAGGGAACTGCCTCTGAGGTCCGTGCCCTGTAAATAGGCCCAGGCAAGGGCAGCCATAAAAGCGTCTCCGCATCCGGTGGTATTGACGACATCGCCCTTCAGAACCGGTAAGCGGATTTTCTCAGTCCCATTGGCAGCCAGCACCCCATTCGCTCCCAGGGAAATAAACACGCGGTGAAGCCCGGTGGCAAGCAGTGCGTCCGCCGCCTGTTCGAGTGATTTTTCATCCGTGATCCGGATGCCGGAGAGGAGCTCCGCTTCCAGCCGGTTCGGCTTCAGGGTATTCAGAGTACCAAGCACAGATCTGAACTTATCTGCCTTTGAGACGGAAACGGGATCCGCAAAAATCGGAACTTCCACATGTTCTCCGATCCAGGCAATCGTCTCCTCCGGGAGATTGGCATCGATCACGACCAGCTGTGCATTGTTGATCCACGACAGGCGTGATGTCAGCACAGCAGGCGTCAGATGCTGATAAATATCCATATCCGATATGGCAAGATTCATATCCCCGCCCTCATCGGAAATGAAGAGGTAGGTGGACGTTGCTGCATCCGGAACGTGGAGAGATTTGCTCAGGTCAATCCCCAGCTCGCCGCAGGAGGCTTCAATCTTCTGTGCATAGAAATCATCCCCGAGAACGGTGATCATCCTCACATCCATACCGAGAAGAGCCATGTTGTGAGAAATATTTCTGCCCACCCCTCCGAGGCTGAGGCGTACCCGGCCCGGATTGGAATCAGCCGGAATAAGCTTTCGGTAGGAAATGCCGCCGATGTCTACATTGACACCGCCGATCACAACTACATAGGTCGGTGATGGGAGAACATAACCCTTTCCGGCAATCGCACCCTTTTTCATCAGGTTGGAGATGTGCACCGCAACGGAAGACCGAGTAATCCCCGCTTTTTCAGCCAGCTCCTGCTGGGAGATCAT
>JAEEGL016346847.1_pt1 | contig 12359 bp, 12 predicted proteins | sample 9134231 | NCBI WGS metagenome assembly JAEEGL01 (sample SAMN16246548, study PRJNA631951) | gut metagenome | biome: gut microbiome; feature: rumen; material: fiber-attached | host: Bos | place: Iran: Karaj | collected 2018-10 | reverse complement strand
TCAGGATTGTTCTGGAACTGAAGAAAGATGCGGACATCGAGAATCTGAAAAACATGTTGCTGAAAAAGACCAAACTGGAAGACACGTTTGGCGTCAACATGCTCGCAGTGGCAGATGGAAGACCGGAAACCCTCGGATTAAAAAGTATCATCATGCATCATGTTAACTTCCAGAGGGAGATCAACACGCGCAAATACCGCACCCTGTTAAACCGGGAAATGGACAGGAAAGAGATTCAGGAGGGTCTGATCAAGGCCTGTGATGTGATCGATCTGATCATCGAGATCCTACGCGGATCGACAGATCAGAAAATGGCCAGAGCCTGTCTGATGGAAGGGAAAACGGAAGGGATCCGTTTCAAGTCGCGTATATCCAAGAAAATGGCGGAACAGCTGCGCTTTACGGAGCGGCAGGCAACCGCGATCCTCGAAATGCGTCTGTATAAACTGATCGGTCTTGAGATCGAAGCACTGCTGAAAGATCACGAGCAGACACTGAAGAACATCGCGCTCTATAAAGATATCCTGATGAATCCGAAGTCCATGGACAAAGTGATCATCAAAGAAATGGAAAGCTATCAGAAAGAGTACGGAAGAGAACGACGCACGGCGATCATCAACGCGGAAGAGATCGTCTATGAGGATAAAAAGATCGAAGAAATGGATGTCGTCGTCATGATCGACCGTTTCGGCTACGCAAGAGCGATCGATACCGTTACGTATGACAGGAATAAAGAGGCGGCCGATGCGGAAAACCGTTTTATTTTCACCACATTAAATACGGGAAGGATCTGTGTCTTTACTAACATGGGACAGATGCATTCCATCAAAGTATGCGACATACCGTTCGGAAAATTCAGGGACAAGGGTACGCCGATCGACAATATCAGTAATTATAACAGCCAGAACGAATTTGCGATCCATATTGCACCGATGAGTGAAGTGGTCATGCAGAAACTGATGTTTGTATCGAAGCATGCCATGATGAAACAGGTATACGGTACCGAGTTTGACGTAACAAAACGGACCGTTGCCGCAACAATGCTTTCCGGCGGTGATGAACTTCTGTGTGTCTGCCCGATGACGGAGCAGAAGCAGGTGGTGCTGCAGACCAAGAGCGGAATATTCCTTCGTTTCAATATTGATGAAGTCCCGCAGAAGAAGAAAGCCGCCGTCGGTGTGCGCGGTATGAAGCTGGCAGCGCATGATGAAGTGGAATATGTGCATTTCCTGACGGATGGCGTGGACAGCACGATCGAATACAAGGGCCGCAAGGTGGAACTGAGCAGACTGAAGATCGCTAAACGCGATACAAAGGGTTCCAAACTGCGCTGAAAACAGGAATTACGATAAGGCGGAGACAAGAGATGAGAGTGATCGCAGGAAGCGCAAGACGTTTGTTGCTGTCAACACCGGCAGGAATGGAGACCCGGCCGACAGCCGATAAATACAAGGAAACACTGTTTAATGTACTGCAACCTTATCTGTATGCGGATACGCAGTTTCTGGATCTGTTTGCGGGCAGTGGCGCGATCGGGATCGAAGCATTAAGCCGCGGTGTCAGCCATGCGGTTTTTGTAGAACGATCCAAGGCAGCACTGCAATGTATCCGTGACAATCTTGCAAAAACCGGACTTTCCGATAAAGCGGATGTCATCGCAGGTGATGTCATGTCCGCACTGCAGAGGATGCATGGTAAATACACCTTTGATGTGATCTTCATGGATCCTCCGTACGGACAGGACCTGGAAAAAGAAGTACTCATGTTTTTGCAGAACAGCACACTGATCCATCCGGATACACTGATCATAACGGAAGTTGCGAATGATACGGATATTTCCTATCTGCATCAGGATGGAGGACGTTTTGAGATCGTAAAGATCAAAGAATACAAGACCAATTCGCATATTTTTATTTCGATCAGGGACATATAGGAGGCAGTATATGAAAAAGGCGATCTATCCGGGCAGTTTTGATCCTGTGACATACGGGCACCTCGATATCATACAAAGAGCATCATCCATTTTTGACGAGATCACGGTCTCCGTGCTGAATAATCAAGGGAAACGCCCGTTGTTTTCTATTGAGGAACGTGTTAATATATTAAAAGAAGTGACAAAAGACTTAAACAATGTCAAAATCGACAGTTTTGACGGTCTTTTGGTGGATCATGCGATCAAAAGCGGAGCGGACGTGGTGATAAGGGGACTGCGTGCGATCACTGATTTTGAGTATGAACTCCAACTTGCGCAGACAAACAGGAAGCTCAGTGAAAAGGTGGACACCGTCTTTCTGACGACCAGTCTCGATTATGCTTATCTGAGTTCTTCCACGGTCAAAGAGGTTGCAAGTTACGGCGGAGATATCTCAAAATTCGTACCGCAGATTGTCGCTGATAAAGTCTATGCCAAATTTCAAAAAGGGGAGTAATTATGTACAGCAGAATTGAACAGATCATCACGGATATCGAGGAATACGTCGACAGTTGCAAATTCCAGCCATTTTCCAACACCAAGATCATAGTTGAAAAAGAAAAGATCGATGAACTCCTTCGGGAACTTCGCGCGAAGACTCCTGATGAGATCAAGCGTTACCAGAAAGTCATCAGCCAGAAAGAAGAGATCTTAAACGACGCGAAGGAAAAAGCGGATGCGTTGATCGCCGAAGCGCAGGTGCATACCGATCAGATGATCGAAGAACATGAGATCATGCAGCAGGCCTATGCACAGGCCAATGAGATCGTCAACCAGGCAACCGCGCAGGCACAGCAGATCGTGGACCAGGCAACGGAAGAGGCCAATGGCGTACGCCAGTCTGTCATGGACTATACGGACGATATGCTCGCGGAACTGCAGAACATCGTAAAACATGCCATTGATACCGCAGAAGCAAAATACGGCGATCTTTTAACGCAATTAAAGGACAGCCAGAAAGTCATAGAAAAAAACAGAGACGAATTGAAACACAGACAGGAGGAAAATGTTTCTTCCCCGGATGTTCTGATCTGAAATGAACGAGGACAGCATGCGTATACTTGAAAATCTGCAACCGGAAAAAGTATTTTATTATTTTGAAGAGATCTGCGCCATTCCACATGGATCAGGCAATACGGAAGCGATCTCTTCTTATGTTGTCAATTTTGCCAAAAGCAAAGGACTGACATATGTTTCCGATCAGCTTGGAAACGTGATCATTTATAAGCCTGCATCCGAAGGCTATGAAAGATCCGCGCCTGTGATCCTGCAGGGACATATGGATATGGTCTGTGAGAAGAATTATGAGCTCGCATCCAAATTTGATTTCAAAAAAGATGCTCTGAAATTGGAAGTTTCTGACGAATATGTATATGCAAAAGGAACAACGCTCGGCGGAGACGACGGCATCGCCGTCGCTTACATGCTTGCGCTTTTAGACGGATCTTATAAACATCCCGCGATCGAATGCGTATTTACGGTCGATGAGGAAACCGGCATGGACGGGGCGCAGAACCTGGATACTTCCTACCTCAAAGGCAGAAAACTTCTCAATCTGGACAATGAAGAGGAGGGAGAGATCCTGACCAGTTGTGCGGGCGGAAGCCGGGTGATCTGCCGTGTTCCCGTACGTTACTGCGAAATGCAGGGGATCAAATGCAATCTGGTTATCTGCGGACTGCAGGGCGGGCATTCCGGAACAGAGATCGATAAATACCATGGCAACGCAAATCTTCTGATGGGAAGAATGCTTCATTTTGTCGGAAAGCAGATCAACTATTCGATCGCTTCCTTAAACGGCGGCCTGCAGGACAATGCGATCCCGCGGGAAGCCAAAGCACAGATCCTCGTGGATGCGCAGGACGTTGAAAAGCTCGAAGGGATCGTATCCGAGTATCAGAAGATCATACGGAATGAATACCAGGCCGTCGAACATAACATTACGATCTATTGCGAGACGTTCGATAACGTCCGGAAATCCGTATTGACCCCGAAGACAAAGGAACGCGCGGTATTCCTTCTGATGACCATTCCCGACGGAATTCAGAAAATGAGCATGAACACGGAGCATCTTGTGCAGACCTCCAGCAATGCCGGTATTATGCGGCTTCTGGATGACTATTTTGAACTGATCGTATCCGTGCGCAGTTCGATCACATCAGAGAAGATCGCGCTGCGGGATAAGATCCAGTATCTGACAGAAACGATCGGCGGAACATATACCGTGGAATCCGATTATCCCGCATGGGAATTCAAAGAGGATTCCCCTCTGCGTTCGCTTGTTTTTGACATATATCAGCAGCAATACGGGAAAAATCCCCATATGGTAGGAATACATGCCGGCTTGGAATGCGGAATTTTCTATGAAAAAATGCCGGATCTTGATATAGTATCTTTCGGCCCGACGATCGAGAATATCCACACGCCGAAGGAAAAACTGGATATCCGTTCCACAAAGGATACATGGGAATTTCTCCTGAAAATTCTTGAAGCATTAAAATAGACAAAAGATAAAGAGGTGATCACATGGACGTTCCTGAACAATTCCTGCAGAATATGCGCAGCTTGCTTGGGGACGGATTTCATGATTATTCCGCCTCTTTTTCTATGCAATCATTTCACGGATTAAGGATCAATACCCTGCGCAAAAATGCTACGCAGGTGATCGGCACATTACCTTTTGTGCTTGATAAAGTGCCTTATGTACAAAACGCATTCTATACCGATCCCGATCAGAAAGCATCCAGACATCCGTATTATGCCGCAGGTCTGTTTTATCTGCAGGAGCCTTCTGCCATGTTACCCGCCGACCGTTTACCCATAGATGAGGGCGATCTTGTACTGGATCTTTGCGCGGCCCCCGGCGGAAAAGCGACAGCGCTTGCTGCCAAACTGAACGGAAGCGGGATTCTGCTTGCAAATGATATCAGTGTAAGCCGGGCATCGGCGCTTTTGAAAAATCTTGAATTATCCGGCGCAACAAACAGCTTTGTAAGCGCCGAATCACCGCAGAAACTTGCCGATACTTACGGACCGGTATTTGATAAGATCCTTGTGGATGCACCTTGTTCAGGTGAGGGAATGTTTCGAAAAGACCCTGCGCTCATTAAAGACTGGCTGGCAAAAGGCCCCGGGCATTATGTCCCGATCCAGCGGGAGATCTTAAGTTCGGCCTATGCGCTGTTAAAACCGGGCGGAATGCTTTTGTATTCCACATGTACATTTTCCGAAAAAGAAGATGAAGAACAGATCCGCTGGCTGATGGAACAGTATCCGGATCTTGTCACCGTCCCGCTTGAAACATCAGACGGCCTTGAATCGTCCATGGAGGGAACGCTGCGTGCCTATCCGCATAAGATCAGGGGCGAAGGACATTTTCTGGCGTTGCTGCAAAAAGATGCTTCTGTTCAAAAACCTGTTTCATTAACTGTTTTTAAAACGGGTTCCAAAAATAAACTTCCGGATCAGTTGCTTACATTTATCAACCGGATCCGAAAACCGGTCAACAGGGAGCTGATATATCTTCGGGATGAGAAAGCCTATCTGATGCCTGCCGGATATGAACGCATTTACAAAACCGGTATCCGTTTTATCAGAACCGGCGTTTTACTCGGAGAATGCCGGAAAAATGCTTTTAAACCTGACCAGGCGGTCGCACTGACTCTGGATAAAGACGATTATGCTTATACCATGGATCTGCAACCGGACGACGAAAACATATCCCGGTATCTTCGTGGCGAAACACTGCAGACAGGTTCTCCGGATGTCCCCGCGGGAGCGGAAGTATTAGTCACCGTAAACGGTTATGCCCTCGGGTTTGCAAAAAAGAACAACGAAATGCTGAAAAACCTGCTAAAACCTTCCTTCAGACAAACATTTTGATACGTGTCCTATGAAAAAAACAGAAAAGGGAAAATGGAAATACATCAAGCAGCAGCAGCTGATCGCTGTCATCCGTACAGTGATCCTCTTTCTGCTTTCACTCGGATTGTATGCAGTCGGATATATTACCACCGGAAGCAACAGAAACCTTCTGACGATCATCGCGGTCCTCGGTTTGTTACCTGCCGCCAAGAGCATGGTCAATATGATCATGTTTCTGCGGTTCCGTTCCCTTACGCAGAGTGCGTTCACACAATATGAAGAGAAACGGTCCGGACTGTCTGTTTTATATGAAAACATCCTGACAACAAAAGAACAGGCCTATTATGTTCCCGTACTTGCATACAGAAACCGTACGATCTGTGCCTATTGTCCGGGATCCGGCGATTTAAAAACGCTGGAATCCCATCTTCGCGAATGTATGAAAACCGAAGGGATCGATATCACCGCAAAGGTTTTTTCCGATGAAAGACCTTTTTTTGAAAGGCTTGCGACGATGTCGCAAATGTCGGAGAGTGAATCGGAGCTGACGGAAACAGAACGCGTATTCTCAGTTGTAAAGGCGGTTTCCCTATGAAAAAATTTGACATCCGATCCGACGATTCCGGTATGCGTCTTGACAAGTTCTGTGCCAGAATCCTGAAAAACGCGCCGTTTTCTTTTATCTATAAAATGCTCAGGAAAAAGAATATCACACTGAACGGAAAAAAAGCCAAAGGCAATGAACTTCTCAAAACAGATGATACCGTTGTTTTCTTTCTTTCCGATGAAACTTTTGCCAGCTTTGGCAAACCGGACACGGATCTTCCCCTGAAAGAGCATGACAAGTCCCCTGATCCGGATGTAGTCTATGAGGATCCGCAGGTTCTGATCATTAACAAGCCGGCTGGTATATTATCGCAAAAAGCGCAGAAGAATGATCTATCCGTAAATGAGTATTGCATTCGTTATTTACAGAAAAAAGGAGAATACGATCCCTTAGATCCGGCCTCATTTCAGCCCGCCGTCTGCAATCGGCTGGACCGGAACACTTCAGGTCTGATGCTGATCGCCAAGACACATATCTGTGCGCAAATGCTCACACGGGCGCTGAAAGAAAGGACGCTTCATAAATATTATGTATGTATCGTAAAAGGCATGATCAGCAGCCCGATGGTTCTTGCCGGATATCTGAAAAAAGATCAAAAAGACAATACGGTAACGATCAGAGAGGACAAAACAGAAGGCGCAGATGCAATCGAAACAGAACTTGTGCCGCTTAACACGTACAACGATCTGACTCTGTTAAAAGTCAAACTGGTCACGGGAAAACCGCATCAGATCAGGGCACACCTTAATTCGATCGGTCATCCGATCCTGGGTGACCCGAAATACGGAGACAGTGAACTCAACCGGCGATATCAATGCAACCGTCAGTTACTCCATGCGTTTCGTCTCGAAATGCCTGAATTTCAGGCTCCGCTAAACGAAATTTCGAAAAGGGTGTTCGAAATTCCATATCCCGTTGATTTTTACAAATACATGAGGATCTGAACATGGCTACATGGAACAGCCGCGGATTGAGAGGATCGACACTCGAAGATCTGATCAACCGTACAAATGAAAAATATCTTGAAAATCATCTGGCTCTGATACAGAAGATCCCTACACCGATCACGCCGATCACGATCGATAAGCACAATCATCAGATCACGCTGGCCTATTTTGACCAGAAAAGTACCGTCGATTATATCGGCGCCGTACAGGGCATTCCCGTCTGTTTTGATGCGAAGGAATGCGCAAAAGACACATTTGCCCTTGCAAACATTCATGAACACCAGGTTGCTTTTATGAGGGAATTCGAGAAACAGGGCGGGATCGCATTTTTCCTGATCTTTTATTCGGCCAAAAATCTCTTTTATTATCTGCGGCTGCAGAAACTGATGGAATTCTGGACAAGAATGGAAGAGGGCGGTAAAAAGAGTTTCCGCTATGAAGAGATCGAAACCGACTACCTCCTACCTGCAAGATCCGGCATTCTGGTTCCGTATCTGGACGGCCTTCAGAAAGATCTTCAGATGCGTGAAGATACGAAAAAGCAAAGCGATTGACAAACCTTAAAAGGCTATGTATAATCAACTAAATATCAGCGTGTTAGCATGGTAGCACGTTACAACGCTAAAGTGAGGAACATATGAGAGAACGTTTATTACATACACCGGAAGGTGTACGGGACATCTACGGCGCTGAATATGCAGGGAAGATCAGACTGCAAGAGCAGCTGGCGGAACAGTTTCATTTATACGGATATGAAGAGATCCAGACGCCTACCTTTGAGTTTTTTGATATATTTTCCAGTAATATCGGGACGATCCCAAGCAGAGAACTATACAAGTTCTTTGATAAAGAAGGCAATACACTTGTTCTGAGACCTGATTTTACCCCTTCCATCGCCAGATGCGTCGCCAAGTATTATATGGACGAGCATATGCCGATCCGATTCTGCTATCTCGGAAATACCTTTGCGAATGTATCGGACCTGCAGGGACGCCTGAAAGAATCCACGCAGGTTGGCGTGGAACTGATCAATGACGACAGTGCTTCTGCCGATGCGGAAATGATCGCTCTGATGATCAAAAGTCTGAAACGCAGCGGTCTTAAGGAATTTCAGATCACGGTCGGAAATGTGGAATTTTTCAAAGGCCTCTGTGAGGAATGCGGGATTGATGCCGAAACGGAGATGGATGTCCGTGATACCATTTCCAACAAGAACTATTTCGGCGCTGAACAGATCCTTTTGAACAGATCCGTTTCAGATGAGATCCGTATGAAGATCTTACGCGTTACGGAACTGTTCGGCTCCCTTGAAACGGTTCTGCAGGCAAGATCCTTTGTGAAAAACAAGCGTTCCTTAGATGCCCTGCTTCGTCTCGAACAGATTCACGAGATCCTTAAAACACAGGATCTTGACCGCTATCTGACCTATGACGTCGGAATGCTTTCAAAATACCATTACTATACGGGCGTTATCTTCAAGGCCTATGCCTACGGATGCGGAGATGCACTCATGAAGGGCGGGAGATACGACAACCTGCTTTCCGAATTCGGAAAAGATGCATCTGCCATCGGATTTGCGATCGTTGTGGATGACCTGTATCAGACGATCCGAAGAGTTGATAAGGAAGAGAAAACGCAAACCAAAGCCGTTCTGCTTTTGTTTGATGAAACAAGCCGGAAGGAAGCATACAGGGAAGCGGACAATCTGCGCGAAAAGAAGATCAAAACGATCATGATGCAAAGGAATGCACATAGGTCAAAGGAAGAATATCAATCCTATGCCACACGTTACGGCTATGAATTAAGAGAGGTATGAAGATGCAGCAGAGCGATAAGTATCTGACCTTTGCACTTGGCAAAGGCAGACTGGCAAATAAAACACTCGAACTGTTTGAACAGATCGGGATCACCTGTGAAGAGATGAAGGATAAAGAATCCCGAAAGCTGATCTTTACCAATGAAGATCTGAAATTCCGGTTCTTTCTGGCAAAGGGTCCCGATGTGCCGACCTACGTGGAATACGGTGCGGCAGATATCGGCGTTGTCGGCAAAGATACCATTATGGAAGAAGACCGCAGAAACTATGAGGTTCTGGATCTTAAGTTCGGCAAATGCAAAATGTGTGTCTGCGGACCGAAAGAAGCGGGAGAGTTGCTCCTGCATCATGAGATGATCCGCGTTGCGACCAAATATCCGCATATCGCAAAGGACTATTTCTATAACCGCAAATTGCAAACGGTTGATATCATCAAACTGAACGGCTCCATTGAACTGGCACCGATCGTAGGACTCTCCGATGTCATCGTCGACATTGTGGAAACAGGCTCAACACTCAGAGAGAACGGTCTGGTTGTTTTGGAAGAGATCTGCGACCTTTCCGCCAGAATGATCGTTAACCAGGTCAGCATGCGCATGGAATCGGAACGGATCAACAAACTGATCAAAGACCTGAAGGAGAAATTATGAAGATCATTAAACTGAATGAAGAAAGCAGACGGGATATACTGACCAATCTTTTGAAACGAAATCCGGGACAGTATACGGAATATGAAAAAACGGTGGAAGAGATCCTCTCAAATGTGAGACAAAACAAAGATGCAGCTGTCTTTTCCTATACGGAAAAATTCGATCATTGCAAGCTGACTGCGGAATCTGTCCGTGTAACGGATGAAGAGATCGAAGAAGCATATGCAAACTATGACAGGGATCTGATCCGGATCATGGAAGATGCGGCGCGCAACATCACCGAATATCACAAAAAACAGATGCAGAACAGCTGGATCGAAACAGGAGCGGACGGCACCATACTCGGGCAGAAGATCACCCCGATCGATACGGTCGGTGTCTATGTTCCCGGCGGAAAAGCTGCATATCCGTCTTCCACGCTGATGTGTATTCTTCCCGCAAAAGTGGCCGGTGTAGAACGGATCATCATGACAACGCCCTGTAACAGTGAAGGCAAAGTACAGCCATGCACACTGGTTTCCGCCAAAATCGCCGGCGTAAATGAGATCTATAAAGTCGGCGGCGCACAGGCGATCGCAGCAATGGCCTTCGGCACGGAAACGATCCCCAAAGTCGACAAGATCGTCGGGCCGGGAAATATTTTTGTAGCTCTTGCCAAGAAAGCGGTATTCGGCTTTGTGTCGATCGATTCCGTAGCAGGACCGAGCGAAATCCTTGTGATCGCGGACGGATCCGCAAATCCGTCATATGTTGCGGCAGATCTGTTGTCACAGGCAGAGCACGACCAGTTGGCGTCGGCGATCCTGATCACTACATCCAAAGAACTTGCGGACAAGGTCAGCGCTGAGGTTGAACGGATGACCGCTAAGCTTTCACGCCGTGAGATCATCGAAGCTTCGCTTTCCAATTACGGATATATCCTTTTAGCTGAATCCATGGATGATGCAATAGATACGGCGAATGCGATCGCTTCCGAGCACGTTGAGATCTTGACCGAGAATCCGTTTGAGACCATGACAAAACTGAAACACGCTGGCGCGATCTTCCTTGGGCCATATTCTTCGGAACCTCTGGGAGATTATTATGCCGGACCGAATCACGTACTGCCGACGAACGGGACCGCAAAGTTCTTTTCTCCGTTAGGCGTTGATGCGTTCATCAAAAGAAGCAGTATTATTTCCTATTCACGCCGGGCGCTTCTTGCAGCAGCGGATGATATCGCCAAATTTGCCGATGCGGAAGGGCTCAGCGCACATGCCAATTCGATCAGGATCCGTAAGGAAATGTGAACAGAGAGGAGAAAATAAATGGAAAGAACGGCAAATCTGGAACGGAAAACCAACGAAACACAGATCAGATGCAGTTTTTCACTGGATGGGAACGGCATCTCAAAGATCGATACCGGGATTGGTTTTTTCGATCATATGCTCGACGGTTTTACGAGACACGGGCTGTTTGATCTTACCTTGTCCGTAACGGGCGATCTGTCTGTTGACGCTCATCACAGTGTGGAAGATACCGGGATCGTTCTCGGAAACGCCATCAAAACGGCCGCCGGTGATAAAAAAGGCATACGCAGATACGGCAATATGATCCTGCCGATGGATGACGCACTCGTTCTTTGCGCGATCGATCTTGGCGGCAGACCGTATTTTGCCTACGATGCTTCCTTTACGGAAGAACGGCTCGGATATCTGGATACGTCGCTGATCCGTGAATTCTTTTATGCGATCAGTTACAGTGCATCCATGAACCTTCACATTCGGGTTCTGGCCGGCGAAAACGGTCATCATATTGCGGAAGCCATGTTCAAAGCGTTTGCCAAATCGCTGGATCAGGCGACCCGGATCGATGAACGGATCACGGATGTATTGAGCACGAAAGGAACGCTTGCATGAATATAAAACGACTGATCCCCTGTATTTATCTGAAAGAAAACAAGCTTGTCAAAGGATTTAAAGACAATACCATCCTCTCGGATGAAGTGACCGCATATGTGACGGATCTTGCCGGATGCGGCGCGGATGAACTTTTGATCTTTGATCTGTCCGAAAATGACGCCGAACACGAATCGCATATCCTGCTGATCAGGGAACTTTGCAGAAATATTGATATCCCGGCCGTTGCCGCCGGAAATATCGCGCGCCTTGAGGATGTAAAAAAGGTGCTTTACGCCGGCTGCAGTGCTGTCGCCCTCAATATGGCCAAGCAAAGCAATATCGATCTGATCGAAGAAGCCGGAAAACGTTTTGGAAAAAACAAACTCTTGGCATGTGTTGATGCGCAGGAGCAGATATTGAACAACCTGTCAGAACTGAAAGAATATGTCAGCGGGATCGTTCTGCTGGGGCATGATATCAGCGAGAACTATGCATCTTTTTCCTTCCTTCCCGTGTTGAACGCACCGGAAGATGAGATCGCGAAGAACCTGTTAAAACAGTCCTGTGTCATGGGACTGACCGGTGATTATATCAATGCGCATAAGGATTCTCTCATGCAATTG
>JAEEGL015465049.1_pt1 | contig 12359 bp, 7 predicted proteins | sample 9134231 | NCBI WGS metagenome assembly JAEEGL01 (sample SAMN16246548, study PRJNA631951) | gut metagenome | biome: gut microbiome; feature: rumen; material: fiber-attached | host: Bos | place: Iran: Karaj | collected 2018-10 | reverse complement strand
GTACTTTTTAGTTGAGAGTTGAGAGTTGAGAGTTGAGAGTTTGCTGCCGCCATCGTTTGTTGTTTATTGGTTATTGTTTCTGCCTGCGGCATTCTTGATGCTGTCGCTGACTTGCGGTCCGTTATTCTCCCATACATTGCCGGGACCATTGGCATTCTGGAGGTACTTGTCGGAAGGGGTCCAGTTGTCACGGATGGTGATGTTGGATGACCCTTCGTCTGTATAGAGGTAGAACCAGTGATTCGGGTCGTGTACATAACTCGGTTTGGCAATGTCACGCACTACATTCTCTGAGATGATAGTACCGGGCTGGTTACCGAGGGTATAGATGCCGGCACAGTCGTACATATGCCGGGCATAGTCATAGATCAGGTTCGCATGTACCTTGTTGTCCTTCATACAGACGAGGTCGCGGTTCCATCCCCAACCTAATGAGATACCTGTATAACTGACATCATGGATGGTGTTATGCTCGATGGTGATGCCGCTGACATAACCGGCTGCGATGGCCACACATCCCCAGTCCTCGTTGGTGATGTCATAGAACTCCGACTGTTCAATGGTCTGTCCGCTACATATCTCCCGGAAGTCCACAGGCTGGTAGGGGAGATGGGTCTCCAGTCCCTCTGGTGAGAAAGAGCCGCATACGTAGCCGTTCATGGCGATGTCGGTAAACGTACAATGGGTCGTCGTGCCACGACGACAGGCAAGGACATAGTCAAGACCAGAGCCGCCGAGGTGTTCGAAACGGCAGCCTTCGAAGTTGATGTCCTCAGTATAGCACAGTTCCACGGCAGCATCGGCACGTCCGAGCCATCCTTGGTTGTCGAGTTTGTGGTTATTGGGACGGTCTATCTGCGGACGCAGTTTATAGGCTTCCGTCAGATACATACCCGCCTGCAAAGGCACATGTCCTTTCTCTGACGGACGCATCCAGGTGGTATGACTGAAGGTAACCCCCTTGATGGTGATGTTACGCACGGGATGCTCTGCAGAGCCGATAAACTCCACCAAGGTCTCCAGTACAGGAACAACGGCATCGCGGACGGCCTCACTTTCTCGAGGCATGTAGTAGAGCTTATGCTCCCGGATATCATGATACCATTCGCCCGGCTCGTCGAGCAGTTCCTTGGCATTTGTCAGATAGAACGGTGACGGATGCCCTGTATTGGGTGTCATCGGAGAGGGCCATGGATGCTTGAACTGTATGTTGGCCTCTGGGTTATGAAAGCGGATAGCGGCAGAGTCACCTTGTATCTTGATGCTTTTGATACGCAGATTGGAGGTACACCACATTTCATGCAGCACGAGTTCTGCATATTGAGAATTGAGAATTGAGAATTGAGAATTGGCAACTGCCTTTTTGGGTACCCACAACACTTGGTTTTTCTTGTCGTAAGTACGGATACGGAACATCTTTTCGAAGTCACTCACATCACGGGCTCTTATTGCTTTCTTGCCATTGACCCATAACTGGCGGAAGTCAATGGGACGACCGTTGAAGTCGGGAACGTCAGCCACCAGGAACTTGCCTTCTTTCCTCCAGTCCTTGATTTCCATGCCACCACTGATGACGGCGTTCTCTCCCAGTATCGTCAGTCCACTGTCCTCCGGGCGCAGCCGCAGCGGTTCATAGAGATAATAGGTACCAGCACTCAGGTGAATCGTCACAGCTGTTGCCTTTCCTAACCTCTTCGCCTCACGGGCCTTCTGTATGGTCTCCGCCAGGGAAGAGTCGGGTGTTATATAAAAGTCCGATGGGGACGCATATGCTGATGCGCCCCTCATCAATAGACCTAATAGGATGATGGTGATTATTCTCATAATGTTATCGTGCTAATGGCAACCAGAGAGACATGTCCTGGATACCCCGGTTGTCCCAGGCATAATAGGGAATGAGTCGTATCTTCACTTTCTTTGGAGTAACGGGACGTACCTCCCGATAGAGTGTCTGGTTGTCCCATTGCTCATGATTCACAAGGACGGCCTCACCTTCCAGTACCGTCATCTCATGACCATAAAGGGTCATCTTCTGTTCCGTAAACTGGATGTCGGCAGGAATGGCAATGTCGTTAATGCGATAGCCGCCCTCGATATCCTCACCTTCGAGACAGTAGACAATGGGACCACGCTGGACGGCAATCTGGTTCTTCGCTTCCTCGACCAGCGGATTCGCCTCTATCAGTCGGGGACGCATGTCGAAGTTGATCTCGACGACATCCCCTTTCTTCCATTTGCGGGTGATGTCAAGGTCTGCTGGTTCGCCGTTCACCTTCACCGCATACTGTCCTGTCCAGTCGGGCTTGTGCAACTTGACGGTCGACAGGTTCTTGGCATTCTTGATGGTCAGTGTGACTTTGCCATCCCACGGGTAGTTGGTCGTCTGTTCCACCTCTAGGTCTTTGGTCTTCAACACGTTCTGTCCGTAGAGGTTGACATAGAGTGTGTTTCCATTGACAGCATACGCATATTCCTGTGCTTCGCAGAGGGTACGCAGAGTATTCGGCGGACAACAGAAACAGGTGATGTAATGCTGGCGGTGCTTGGGCCATCGCATGACATAGGGAAACTCCTTCGTGCGACGCAGTGCCTCCGTATAGAAGAAGTCCTTGCCGTCGAGGGAGATACCCGAGAGGATACCGTTATACAGTTCGTTCTCGATGTTGTCGATATACTTGCCGTCACCTGTCGTCTGGAACATACGCCATGAGAAGAGCATCATGCCAATCTGGGCACATATCTCATTATGGGCAGCCTCCTGCGGCAACTGAAACTGTCGTCCGTATGCCTGGTGAATCTGTTGGATGGAAGGCTGGTCGTAGGTGGTGCCGTCAGGTGACACCCCATCGTAGAGGGCACCACAACCACCCATGATGTATATCTTATGCTGGATGATGTCATCCCAGATGGAGGAGAGGTTCTTCATCAACTGTTCCTCACCTGTCTCCGCATAAAGGTCGGCAACACCGGCATAGAGGTAGTTGGCACGGACGGCATGACCCATCGCCTCATACTGGTCGCGGAACTTATGACGGTCCTGGTTATGGTCCTCGCCGTTCGTCACACTGTCACGGATGGCAATAAGACCTTTAGCCAGTTTCAGGTATTTCTCATCACCCGTCTCACGGAACATCTCTGCAGCCCCCATATAGTGGGAGGGGCAGATGGCATTGCGCGACAGTTCCGCAGCGTCGTTGGTCAGGAAGTTATAGAGGAAGTCAGCGGCTTTCTTGCCACAGTTAAACAAGGTCGTCTTCCCTGTGGCACGCTTGTGGATGATACCTGCTGTCATCAGGTGTCCGAGGTTGTAGGTCTCGAAGTTCAGACGGGAGGCAAAGGCATGTTTCTGGTCTTTTCCAATCTCAATACCTGCAGCGTTCTCCGTATTGGCATGCGAGTCGATGCCTGCATTGCGTTCCGAGATGACGACGGGGGTATGGATGTAGCCGTCGGCACGCTGGGCGAGTGCCACCTGCTCGATGAACTTGTCCATCAAGGCATCAATCTTCGGATCCTTGGTGATGGCATAGACGGTGGCACATGCCTCCAGCCATTTATACATATCACCGTCGTGGAAGGGAGGACCGTGATGCTTGCCTTTCACCGTTCCGGCTGCCACCTCGAAGTTACGGAAACCGTTACTGCCGTGCAGTCCCATGTCATCAATGACCTCCCAAGGCGTGTTCCAGGTGTTCCACATATCCCATATTCCTGTAGTGGAAAGCATGTTGAAACGGTCGCCCCAGAAACCGCCTGTCCATTGGACGGCTCCCATCGGGGTGTTCTTCATCCGGGCCTGACGACTGTTACTCATGTCTGTCAGTCCCTGTGCCGTTGCTGCAGTGGTGCAACACAGCATCATTGCAATGATCATTTTTCTCATATCTTTCCTCCTCTTGCTTTGATCCGTTCATACCATGCCTCACGCTCCTTGACCAAGTCATAGCCCCGTTTGGTCAGGTAGTTGTTAATACGTCCCTTGTATTTCCCGAACACCTCATGTTTCTTTTTCGAGCTCTCTGCATCGATGGCGAGTTCACGTGCCTCTATCAGCCAGGCGATGATCTGTGCCTTCTCCTCTTCCTTTAGGGTGGGAATCATGTCACAATGTGCCTCGTAGGTCACCTTCAATACGTTGAAGGTCATCACGTCCTTGACCCGCTCAATGTCCTGTGGCTTCAGGTACATTGACAGGTCGGCATCGAAACCGAAGTGGGAACGGTACAGTTTTGAGTCACACTGTGCCTCAGCGAGTTTCTTGTCCGTCTTTTTCACAGAGTCACGCTCGGCATAGATATCATTTAGTTTGAAATAGCGGTTAGCAATGATGTTCTGAACATTCTGTCCCAAAGGAGTCCATGTGATCCCCAGTTCATCAGTGGCTTTCCGGGCACGTCCTATAATAGTCTCTACATACTTGCTGTCGCGTCCGGCACTGTCGAGGAGTACCGCAGGGGCAGGGTAGGAGTTAAAGGTCTCTTTCAGGTACATGACGTTATTGCCGTAGTTCATCTTGACATTACGTACCATCTTCACGTCACGGCTCCGTTCTACGAACAGCCATCCGCTCCAGCCCATCTCGTCAAGGGTCTGTTTGATGAGCGGCAGATTGACGGCAGGGTCGTTGCGCAGACACAAGCTGTCGGTATTTGAGGCATGGATGGCACAGATATTTTTGGCACCCAGTTTCTTCATGTCCTTGACGATGTCCCAGTTGTTCTCCAGGATGGTCTGCCACTTATAGAAGATGGCAATGCCGTCGCTCTTGATCTCCTTCAACAGTTTCAGGTTGCCTGTAGCATCCAAGGGTGTGTCGATGCCGACCACGACACCATGTGTCTTGGCAGCCTCACCGATGTCGTGGAGGCGGTTGACAATCTCCTTACGCTTCGTCTTATTGGTCGTCCAGTCGTTACCGCATCCGCCTAAGGGCAGGAAGGCAACCTTGACATCTCCCATACGCTTCATCGTCTCGAAACAGTCTTCCATCAAGGCGAGATAGTTGTCACGCTGTGTGAGGTCTTGTCCGTAGAAACCGCTCATGGCGATGGCACCGATACGGATACCCAGACTGTCTGCCGTATGCTTGAAAAATGCAGCAGTATTCGGGTCACGCATCTTATTGTCGAACAGCTCACGCTTGCCGAGTCCGCCCATATCCATCTCTATACCGTCACAAGCCAAGTCCTTGGCGAGTTGGAACTCACCCAGTTTCTGACGTTTCAGTACCATCCAGTCGCAGACTCCCACCTGGTAGCGTTCTTGTGCCATCAGGGTGTCTAGGCATGAGAAGACACATGCCAAAACGGAAAAAAGTGTAATACGTAGTTTGTTCATATCTGATTTGGATTATCTCTAATTTGTTGCTACCGATTGGCGGATAGCAACAATAATCCGCATCTTCAGCTCTTCCTTTTCTTCTTTGGAAAGAGGCTGGAGAGACGGGATAAAAGAATAGAGGCGTTCTTTTTTCTTGGTTTTTCCTTTTGTTGCCATTATCTCCTGTTTTATCTTAGGACGGAATAATGGCATTGGTGTAACCAATGGAAAGGAAGGGCTTTTATAGGGTCTGTGTCATCTGTCCTGCATATTCACGAAGCCGACTGATACTTCGGTGCATCAGGTTACGCACACTCTGATAATTGATGCCCATGATGCGGCAGATGTCTTCGTATTTCCGTTGTTCGATATAGTACAGGTTGATGATCTGACGCTGACGGGGCGACAATTTCTCAAAGAATTTCTCCACGTTGTTCGTGAGTTCCTGTTGCTGTTCCATCTGTTCCTGATTATATTCCTCATATTCGGCAACAGCCTGCATATTGGCATCATTGACCTCGTCGCCAGTGATTTTCCCGTTGCGGCGGAACTCATCGTGGATACGATTACGCAGGGAGATGAAGAGATAGCTGTCCACATTGTCTATCGGTCCCAGACTCTCCCGTCGGGTATATAGTTTCACAAAGACATCCTGTATGCAGTCCTTGAGCATCTCACGGTCTGACGTGAAACGGGAACCGAACGCAAACAATTGGTCGATATGTTTGTTATAAAGTTGCGAAAAATTTGTCATCTTAGGTAGATCCTATTAAGTAGTTTTTGTTTGTCGATGCAAAAGTAGCAATATTTTTTTGAAAACCACCATAATCAGACATCTTTTTTCTCTTTTTTTACAATAGGTCGGCTTTTATAGTTTGCGGAGCCAATAAATCATGTCCTTCTTGGACGAGTCGGGACGGAAAGAATCCTGTAGGCGCAATGTCTTCTGAATGACTGTAATATCTCCGCTGCGGGTATCGATACCGCATAACTGGTATTTACCGCTTGCCACAGGAATACTTGCCTGGGCAGTCTGTGGATAGACAAGGTAGCCTTTCTGACTGTCTCCGAGAACGATGCAGCCGTCAGCATCGATGGCTTTCATTTGGCAGAGGTCTTTTAAGAGTGTAGAGTTGAGCGTGTAGAGTTGAGCGTGGAGGGGAACGTTAGGCAGGGAACCGCCAGCCATAAGTATCGCCCAACCGTAGGTTGGATATTGCTGGGAGAAGAAGGTAACGGCCTTCTCAGGATAACGGTCACGGTATTCACGGACGGCACGGTAGGCTTCCTCGAAACCTGTCTTGCCCACCTTGATCTTACGCATCCACTGGCGTGGTGCCATGTTCTTGCCTCCTTCGGGTGCCCATAGACCGTTGGTATTGTAATGCCAGTAGCGGATATCGATGATGTCGACGACCTTACGCAGTTCCGGATCAGCGAGGATGCTGTCCTGTACGTCCTTGGTACAACTGAGGGCTATCAATGGATGATGACCTGTCTCTGTCTCCCATTCAGCAACAGTCTTCAGCCAGAAACGGGTGAAATGCAGCGGACCCGTGTATTCAGCACTGATGGAGTGGATGACGTTAGGTTGGTCTTTGGTCTGTTCCAGACACATCCGGATATACTGGCGGTGCAGGGGACAGAGGACGGGATCCTGTTCGTTATAGAACTGTTCCGCCATGAAGATACGCTTGTCACCGGCAAAAGGAACGGGCTCGGGAAAGTTTGTCCCGTTGATGTTGTTGACGGGTCGCCATGGACAGTCCACCCAATGGGCTCCTGCCTCTAGGATGTTATGCTGGAAATAGTGCTCGTTATAGAGCAGAATATGCTGATCGGCAGCCTGATGGGCAAACTCGTTCAGACGACCCCAGTACCAGCGGTTGGGTTTGGTTAGGTCATAGCGTGACAGACCGTCCCATGCAGTACCCTCTCCGGAGCGGGCGAAGGGCTGTTCATAGAAAGGTGCCCATACATCCCCGTCGGCACGACGGACGCGCTCATGGTCTGTCCTGCGCAGGTCATACCAGAGTCCGTAGTTATGATATAAAGAACTATAATGGTTGTCTGCTAAGTAACTGATTACCTCGGAGATACGATCAGTCCATCCAAGTCCCTCGCGACCTGGTACGAAACGGGTAATGGCAGGCTTGGCTCCATGTTCTATGAAGTTGTCCTTGACCCTACCGCTCCACCAGGGCACAGTGTATTGGTTGCCTGTTATGAGCATACCGTCAGCGGTCAGATGACCGTTGGTGATGGAGTAGGTGGGGGTATGGGGGGAATGGGCGATTTGGAGAGAAAGGGTGGATTGGGCATGAAGGGGGGATTGGGTGGCGGCAGTGAATGGGATACTATCGAGCCACATCTCCATGGTGAGTCTGGGCTGTGTCAGCGACTCCTGTGCCAATGCCATCGCCTGTTCCACCGTAGGAGAACTGGACGCATTGGTGGGTCGGGGGAGGATATAGGGGTCAAAAGGCAGTTTGCCTATGCGTTTTTCCAACTGGTCGTAGAACAAACTGCGGGGCATTACATGGTCGTTGCTACTGGTCCATTCGCCATTTCCTGTCAGTGTTCCCCAACAGCCATGACCGCTACAGCGGTTGTCGGCATCGGGGGAATAGCATTCGATAGTGGAGGCAGTACACTGCCACAGCATGGAGTTGGCAGTATTCCATCCTGTACCGAACTGAAACTGTTCCAAATTGGCATAGCGGATGTCGCTGCCGTCGATATTGACGATGTCGAAGAGCAGTCCTGCAGCCCATGAACCGATACTGCCGCTGAACCCCAGGGACTCCTCGCCCTCACATTGTACGAAGGCGTTAGGACCTGCGGCACAGTAGCCTGCGGCAAAGTCGTGAATACCCTGACGGGAGATACAACGCTGGAAGAGTGTCTGTTGTCCGCGAGTCAGGAACACCTGTCGACGCCAGCCTCCTATCTCAGAGACAGGCTCTTGGGCAAGACAGTCTTCCACGGTGACACGGCTGACCTGTTTCTGCAGGTTGACGGCAGAGCCTGCCAAATGCAGGAAGTTCACCCGTTTAACCCATCCGTCGCGGACATTATTCATGAAGATACCGTCCCAACAGTGGTCTTCGTCCTTGACATTCTGTGTGTTCCATTCCGTATCAATCGTCAGGTTCTCCACACCGCATTCTGTGATCTCTTCTGTGTTGTAGGTATTGACGATATAAGCACCACCGTATGCTTGGGAGAGGGTAGTGGTGATGGGAGTGTCAAGAGTGACAGTGGTGCCGTTGACTGCCGTGACGGTACGATCCCACGTGATGTCGATGTCAGTGGCTTTCCAACCCGTATAGTCCAGTCCGCCGCCAAAGTCTTCCATCTTCAGCGACTGAATCCATTCCGTAGTACTGGGACGGACAATTGTGACACGGCTGCCTGTCTGTAGTCCCTTGGTGGTCTTCAGTGTGAGCAGTGTACTGCCTGCCACCACTTTCTCATCGACGACGGCAATGGTGTCTCCTTGTATCTTAGTGGCTTGTCCCTCAATATAGATAGCTGCTCCACGGTCAGGTCCAGTCTTCCTGATGATAGTCTTTTGTTTGTCAACACCTCTTAACACCACTCCCGATGACGTGATACGGATGGGCTTGCTGATGCTGAACACCCCTTCGCCCAATAGGACACAACCGCGACGACCGTCTTTGTCTGGTTTCAATTGTGCGACATAGTCGACGGCTTGTTGGATGATATTGGAGCAGTCTCCCTTTTGCCAGGCCACAAACACACTGACTGCTACGTCAGGAATTGCCTGTTCTGAGGCATGATAGCCACAGGTGGAATAATCCATGGGGATATACACTTCCTTCTTAGGCTTCGGTGCAGCCTGTAACTGAGTTGCCAGAAAGAACGTCACCAGCAGGGTGACAAGGTTAGACAAATATTTCATGATTTGCTTTTTAGACATAGTATGTGGGGCAAAGTTACGAATAATTCATGAATCTTCCAAACATTTTGATAGAAAGAAAACGGATGCACCATGATAGTGCATCCGTTTAATTGCAGTATATTTGATTATCTTATTCTGCCAGAGGGTCAAAGGTACCAGGAGCACCCCCCTTGTTGTAGTCACCCCAACCGATGGTCTGCTCCAACTGCTTGTTCTGGTTCTGTACACCACTGCTGAAACCAAGCAGGTAGTAGAATGGCTGGAACTTAATATACAGATCATTATGCTGAGAGTCACGACCGTCACCCTTCTGTGTCTTGACAGCCAGGTTGTCCTGATACCAAGTCTTCAGGTTAGCAAGGTCGTCAGCCAGTGTAGTACTGTTGAGGTTGACACCAGCAGGACGAACGCCACCACCATCTAGTAGAGGATCACCGTCCCATTGAGCTTTACCAAGACCGTATCTGTCAGCAGTACGATACTGGATCTTCTCACGACGCTGTCCGTTCAGAGCTTTGAAGCCCAACCATGTGCAGGTGTTGCCATCCCAGCCGGTAAGAGCCCAAGAACTCTTGAGGGTACCCTGTCCCTCGCCACCGTCGAAGAGCATCCAGCGACGCATGTCGTCGAAACGCTTACCCTCAAAGGCGAACTCGATCTGACGCTCATACAAGATAGCACTCATACATGCAGCCTGCACATCACCAATGAAGTCAGCAGTTGTCCTGTCGGGAACACCAGCGCGTTGGCGGACCTGGTTCAGATAACCCAGTGCGGCAGGCACGTCGCCAGCACCACATGCAGCCTCTGCCAGGTTGAGCAGTACCTCTGCATAGCGAAGTTCGATAAGAGGAGCGGCAGAGTAGAAAGGACCGGCACCAGACTTCCAACCAGAAGGATTATAGACGTAGAGTGGTGAGCCGTTCACATCGAGGTCGTCACTCTTCTTACGAACAATAATACTGTTGCTGTATGTGCTACCAGCACCTAAGTTGTCGGCACCATAGGAGTTTCCACTCTCAGGGTTGCCTTGCTGGCTTTCTTCTGTATACCATACATAGCTCCACAAGGTGTAGTTAGGACCATCGCTAGGGTTGTGTGCGTCATGCAGGGAGGCATCACCATTATATGCCCAACGGAAACCTGGGAAACTGAAGGTACGATAGAAACGTGGGTCACGATTCATGAACGGATAGTCCGTATCCAGTGCAATGTCGGAAGTCTGCAACTTCGTATAGTTGTTAGCTTCAGCAGGAACCTTTCCATCAGCCATTGGGAAGAGGTTGATGATCATACTGGAGGGAGACGCTCCGTTACCACCTGTGTTGTCAGGACGAATCATACGCTCCCATGTGTTGTTCTTCGCTGCATCGTCAATACCAGTCAAGATGACGGTGGTGTTGTAAAGGGTGAAGAATACAGCCTCACGATTATTAGTCTTTCCTATCTGTGTGAAGATCTTGGCAAAGTCGCTACCGTTTACGTCACTACCAGAAGAATAGAGTCCATAGCCACATGCGTTGATGGTGGATAGGTCTTCCCTCATCTCATTGTAGGCGGTCGTCCAGCGAGACTTGTCATTGCCGCGGTTGAAGATGGGGCTTGCCCACAGCAGCAGGACACGACCCTTCAGAGCCAGTGCGGTACCAGAGGTGATGCGACCGTAGTTTGCACCGTCTTTCCAACCACCGTCTGTAGTCTCGTCTGCCAACAATGCAGCAGCAGTCTCCAAGTCTTCCAAGATGAATTCGATGGTTTCTTTAGTGGTAGAACGTGGGGTGTAGTTGCTCTCAACGGGTTCGAGTACCTCTTTCACCAAGGGCACACCACCATACCATTTCACTAGGTTATAGTAGCACCATGCACGGAAGAAGTAAGCCTGTCCCATCAGGACACCTTTCTGTGTCTCTGTCAGAGAACTGCTCTCTATACCACGGAGGAAATCGTTGATGTTACGGATACGTCCATAGACAGCCTCTTGGATATTGTTGGATGTTCCCATGAAGTAGTCGGGAACAGGAGTAGAAGTGGAGTTGTCACTTGACAGGATATTTTCAGGGTTAACAAACACACTGAAGCCTGCGTATTCCTCTGTTGACTGACTGGCATTATCACTCAATCCACATGCAGGATACTTCCATGACATCGTAGAAGTGGTGGGCAGACACCAACCATAGAGGTCGTTGAGACGTCCATTAGCTCCATCGTAGTCATTGTACACCTCAGCACCCACCTGGTCGTAATTCTTCTTGTCCTGCAGGAACTGGTCACTGCAAGCAGAGAATGCTAACATGGATGCAATGCCAAAGCTGAAATATTTAATTGCTTTCATAATTTCTTACCTTATTTGTTTATATTAGAAACTCAAGTTGACACCAATCGTCCATTTACGCAGGTTAGGATACTTGCCATAAGCACCTGCCATTGGGCTCATGAAACTGTCAGGATACGGATTGTAGAAATTAAGCAGGTTTTGACCTGTAATGTTCACACGTATACTCTTGATACCAATCGATCTGTACAGATTATTAGGAATGGTATAGGCAATCGTCAGACGGCTCAGACGTACAGTGGCAGCACTGACACGCCAGAAACTGGATGCATTGCTGTTGATACTATAGGCGAGGTTTGGATAGTGGGCATCGCGGTTCTCCTTCACAACTAGATTACCACTGCCGTCATAGACATCCTGATAAGCATACATGTTATCGGGATTCCAGAAAGAAGGCATATTATAGAACTCGATATTGCTACCAGATGCTACACCACGGGCCTCAGCAGGAATGAGGGTGTAGCCGCCCCAACTGGCTCCAAACTGGGCAGTAAGCGAGAGACCCTTCCACTCTGCATTCATATTGATGGTGAAACCATAAGGATTCGAACGATTAGACAGACATACCTGGTCGTTGTCAGCATCTACAACACCATCAGGACCTGCATACGTCTTAGTTTCCTGGTTATAAGCACCACGGATATCCTTGTAGATCAACATACCTGGACGAACCTGGTCTTTGGTCATACCCATGTAGGTAGTGATGTTGTACTTGGCAAAGTACTCTTCGATATCCTGGAACGAACGGAACATACCGATGCACTGCATACCCCAGGTACCGAT
>JAEEGL014710779.1_pt1 | contig 12359 bp, 14 predicted proteins | sample 9134231 | NCBI WGS metagenome assembly JAEEGL01 (sample SAMN16246548, study PRJNA631951) | gut metagenome | biome: gut microbiome; feature: rumen; material: fiber-attached | host: Bos | place: Iran: Karaj | collected 2018-10 | reverse complement strand
TCTCAAAATTACTTGAGTTCTTCCGAACTCTGCGTTCGCGCTTACTTTCGTTTGCGCTTCGTTCTTTTTCACTATACGGTTTTCAAGGTACACGCTGATGCATCCTCGCTTCGCTCGTTTGCATCTCGCTGCTCTCACCGCTCGGGTTTGTTGCCCTCGTTCGTGACAGCTTGTGTATAATAGCACTTCCGCTCCCCTTTGTCAACACTTTTTTTTAAGATTTTTTACTCTCTTTTCCGCCGGTGTTATTCGCTCGTTTTTTCCTTTGTTTTGCTCGCTTTTCAGTCGATCTATCGGCTTGTTTTAAGAACATTGTTTCTAATTATATTTAAAAGTATATCCATGTTTTTTCTCACTTGTTCGCCGTTTCTCAAAACAAAAGGTAATACCTCTCGCAAGGTATAATTGCACTTGCGCGATCCGTATTTTGTTGTATAATACATACATGGAAAATTCGGTCAAAAACCCCTCTCAGTGCATACTCGACAACGTCCGCGCCGCTCTTCCCGAGAGCTGCGCGGCGGACGGCGATCCGACGCAGCTCGGCCCGCTCGTGCTCGCTTACGTCGGCGATACCGTGTTCGATCTGTACGTGCGTACTCATCTCGTGCTTTCCACGAAGCTCACTGCGCACGGGATGCATCTCGCCGCAGCAAAGCGGGTCTGCGCCTCATCCCAGGCGGAGAGCTTCAAGAGGATCGAGCCCATGCTGACCGACGAAGAGCTGGCAGTCTACAAACGCGGGCGCAACGGTCATATGGGCACCATCCCGAAGAATGCCTCCATAGGCGATTACCGTTCCGCGACCGGGCTGGAAGCGGTCATAGGCTGGCTTTATCTTAAAGGAAACGACGCCCGTCTGAACGAGATAATGCAGGCGGCGCTCGATCGGGCATTTGAATGACTATTATATAGGAAAGGATCGTTCTGAATATGGCAGGCAGAAGAAATGATGAGAACGGCCGCGTAGTCGGCTTTAAAGACGGTCAGCCCGTCTATAAGAAGATCAATCGCGGGCAGTCCGCGAATCGCTTTGAAGGCAAAAAGGGCGACCGCCGCGAGGAAGTCGACCGGAAGCCCTATCGCTCCGACCGTACTTCAAGGCCCGATACCCGCGAAGGCTCCGGCGACGAACGCCGCGAGCGCTATCTCCGTCATGCGGAGGACGTCCGCTCCGGCAGGACCGAGCGCCGTACCGAGCGCGTCTACGACAATCTGAAGCCTCTTCCCAAGGACGTCCGCGAAACGCCCGAGCAGACCGAGGCGGAGCTCCCCAACATCATAATGGGGCGCAATCCCGTCAAGGAGGCGATAAAGTCCGGCAGGAGCATCGACCGGTTACTCGTCACGAAGGAGCACGACGGTTCGCTGAACGAGATACTCGACATGGCTTACGAGGCGAAGCTCGTCGTCCGCGACGTAGACCGCTCGAAGCTCGATGAGATCTGCATGCCTTTCGGCCATAACGGCAGGACCGGGAATCATCAGGGCATAATCGCCTATATCCCCGAAGTGGAATACTGCGAGCTTTCGGACATTCTCGACTGCGCGAAGGAGCGCGGAGAAGCGCCGTTTATAATACTTCTCGACGGCATAGAGGATCCGCATAATCTCGGCTCGATAATCAGGAGCGCGGTATGCGCCGGCGCGCACGGCGTTGTGATAACCAAGCGCCGTTCGGCTTCTGTGACCGCGACGGTCATGAAGACCAGCGCGGGAGCAACGGAGCATATCCGCATCGCAAAAGTCGTCAATCTTGCCGGAGCCATAGACAGGCTCAAGGACGACGACGTATGGGTCGCAGGCGCCGATATGGACGGCGAGCCCATGTATAAGGCCGACATGAAGGGAGCGCTTGCGCTCGTGATCGGAGCGGAAGGCGCGGGGATATCCCGTCTTGTTAAAGAGAAATGCGATTTTACAGTCTCCGTCCCGATGCGCGGCGAGCTCGGCTCTCTCAACGCCTCCGTTGCGGCTGCTATACTTATGTTCGAGAAAGTCCGCCAAGAACAATGAACGAGACCGTCGAAAACAAATACGCCTCCGTGAGCGATGAGGAACTCGTTGCGAGTGCCAAGACCGGCGACGCCTTGGCGTCGGACGAGCTGTATCACCGCTATAAGAACGTGGTCAGAGGCAAGGCGCGCCCTTATTTTCTCGTCGGCGCGGACAGAGAGGATCTGCTTCAGGAAGGGATGATAGGATTCTTCAAGGCAGTCCGCGATTACGACAGTACGAAGAACGCCTCTTTCCGACCGTTTGCCGAGATCTGCATACTTAGGCAGATACTCACCGCAATTAAGCATGCGACGAGACTCAAGCACACTCCGCTTAACAGCTACGAGTCACTTTTCGATCCCGTTTACGAGAACGATTCCGATAAACAGCTCATGGACGTGATTGGCGCCAGCACCGCTCTCGATCCCGAGGAGCTCTATATCAAGCAGGAGTTTTCCCGCTCCTTCGAGTCCGCAGTCAACAGCGAGCTTACGCCGTTTGAGCGAAGCGTGCTCGACCGATTCCTCGACGGTATGAGCTACGTCGAGATCGCCGAGGATCTGGGAAGGATGCCGAAGGCGGTCGACAACGCTCTGCAAAGGATACGAAAAAAGCTCGGAAAAATACTGCATCTGTAATGCGTTCGCCATGCCGGCCGGGAACAGACTTCCCGGTCAGCTTCGTTTTTCCAGTTCCCAATGGAGCGCGATCGCCAGTTCCATCGGCGAGGGAACGTCCTTCCTCTCCGGAAACAGATCGTGTATCCTTCCGTCCGCGACCTCCCACGCGTAGTTTACCGCGTAGTACATGCATTTGTCGCTTATCCTGCGGCCGTGCTCAAATCCGGAGCTGACCCTCGAATAGGTCTCCGGGAGCTTTTCGTCCGGCACTCCGTCCATCTCGGCAACTATCTTGCTGATGAAATAGAAGCCCTTGTGCCTCGGCGACAGCCCCATGAGCTGCATCTCTCTGTTGATCCCTGCCGTTTTCATTGCTTTTCCTCCTTATGCAGGCGTTCCGTTGAAAGCACGTTCAAAAGCAGTTTGCATCCTGTATTTGGTGGCTGTGAAATCAACGGTCTACCGTATCTCGTGGTACTGAATCCAATAATAAACGTATTGAAGGCCAAAAGCAAAAATTTTTCTGGTGTATATAATCTTACTGTTTGTAACTTTTAGGGGCTTTTTCAAGCATCCAGCCTGCTGATGATACGCGCCTGTCCGCGTTCAAAAAAGTCTTAATCTATATGGGTTTTTTGTCGAATAACCGCAGCGGCGCCATTCGGGTCCCGAGCGCCCGCGCCATGGTCAAAGCGCCGTTTCGGCCCCATTCGTCGGGCATATTGCGCCGTTTTCGGAAATATATTAAAAAATATATTTTGCATTTTTCGGTATTTTTGCTCTCTTCCGCAATTTTCTCTATATATTCAAAAAAAGACCTTGCAATGGATCGCGTTTTGAGTTATAATAACGACCGTCCTTGGGGCATTAGCACAGTTGGTAGCGCGCAACGTTCGCAATGTTGAGGTCAGGGGTTCGAATCCCCTATGCTCCACCAAACGAAAGGCAGTCGAACTCGACTGCCTTTTCGTTTGGTATAGTTGAGTATTGGGGATCGAACCCCGAAAGGGCGGACGCCGTTAAGAAAAAGCCAACAGTTTGGCTTTTTCAGGCGGACGCCGCGGCAGCCATGCTGCCGCGGAAGGGAATCCCCTATGCTCCACCACAAAACGCAGCAGCCGAACTCTCGGCTGCTGCGTTTTGTATCGAAGCCTTTGATTTGGACCCCGAGTTTTGCGGCAGCAAAACTCAAAGCGCAGCGGCGAGAAAGCTTCGTTCCGATCAAGCCGCTCGCTGCGCCGGGTTCAGAATCCCCTATGTTCCACCAAAGCAGAATCAGACGAACTTTTACTTCTGGCCCACCGGGTTCGCAGTAAAGGTCAATATCTGAGGACGCAAAAGTTTTGCCACCTCCTGATGGGGGTGGCAAGTTTCTTTTTGGGAGATTGAAAACAAACACGCGATATGATAAACTTGTAGTCAGCGAATCGTGTATGCGAGGTCACAATGTACTGGATAAATGCACGAAAGAAAGAACCTCTTCTCATATGATAAACTAATCCCAGCAATTCACGCTCTGCGAAATATCGCAAACGAAAGGATCCCGAACCGATGAGAAAAGGATTTTGCGCATTATTCAGCGGGTTTCCGGAACGTCATTTTTCGGAAGAGATAACCGAAAGGCTGCGCGGGGAGCTCACGGAGAGAAAAAGCATTGTTTTTATCTCCGCCCGTCCGTCCAACTATGCCCGTAATGACGACGACTGCGACGGCATGCACGAAATGTTCGCGGAGCAGGGTCTGTCATTTGAAAAGCATTGCGTGATCGATAACCGGACCGAACCGGCATCGGCGAGGGAGCTGGTGCAGAATGCCGACTGTATTTTCCTGATGGGCGGAGGGGCGTGCGCGGATCAGCTCGGCCTCATCCGCGAAAAGGGCTGTTATGACGCGCTGCTCAACTGCCGGGCGGCGGTATTCGGCGTGAGCGCGGGCTCGATGAACATGGCGAAGACCACCGTGGACTTTATCGATTCCTTTGAGCCCTTTGAAGGGCTGGGCTTTACCGACCTTACGGTGACCTGCCACCACGACCCGAAGGACGAATGGCGGCTTGAGCAGACCCTCCGCATATCGGAGGATCGCCCGGTGTACGCCATGGAGGATATGAGCGCGTTCTTCATAAAGGAGGGGCGGATCGACGCCGTCGGGAATATCTTCCGCGCGGAGAACAGGGAACTTCGGCCGCTTACCAAGAACGATATCTGCGAGGCGGAGCGATACTACGACATTTAACGAGGTGGAATATGGATCTGCTTGAGGATTTTTACAACGTCAAGGACGAGGAAAAGCGGCTGCTGTCGCAGCATGGGCAGGTCGAATACCTGACCACGATGAAATACATCCGCGAATGCATCTCAAAATTCCCCGCCCCCGCCATTCTGGAGGTCGGCGCGGGCACCGGCAGGTACAGCGTCACGCTGGCGAAGGAGGGCCGTTCCGTTACGGCGGTCGAATTGGTGCAGCACAATCTGGACGTTTTAAGATCGAAGCTTGACGGGACCGAGCCGATAACCGCGATCCGGGGCAACGCGCTGGACCTCTCCGCCTTCGCGGATAAAGCGTTCGATATCACCATGCTGTTGGGGCCCATGTACCACCTTTACACGTATGAGGATAAGGTCCGGGCGCTTTCCGAGGCGGTGCGAGTGACGAGGCCCGGAGGATACATACTGGTCGCTTACTGCATGAACGAGCCCACGGTCATACAGTACGTGTTCCTGGGCGGCCACGTCAAAGAGACCGCGGAGAACAACGCGCTGCTGACGGAGGACTGGCACTGCAAGAGCGAGCCGAAGGAGATATTCGAGCTGGTGAGGACGGAGGATATTACGCGGTTGGACGCCGAATTCCCCTTGGAGAGGATCAAGCTCATAGCGACGGACGGCGCGTCACATTACCTGAGCGAGTTCGTCGACGGGATGGACGCTTACACCTTCGCCAAATGGATGGAATATCACTTTGCGACTTGTGAGCGGCAGGATCTCGTCGGGGCTTCCAATCACACGCTCGATATCCTGAAGGTCCGCTGACAGGTCCGCGTTTGAGCGAAAAGCCGCTTTCTTTGAGGCCGTTTGATAAAAGGAGAAGTTTGATCTTATGTTCTGGACGCCGCTGCACGTATACACCCTGATACCGCAGTTCACAGTTTATGCCGCGCTCGCTTTTATATTGAGCCGCGCGCTGAAAAACAGGGAGCTTGAAACGAGGCTGCTGCCGCTGAAGATCTGCACGGCTCTGCTGCTTTTATTGGAGATCGCGAAGCAGATAACGGGTATCGCGACCGGTTACAGCACGTACTGGATCCCCCTGCATTTTTGCAGCCTGTTCCTTTTCATCCACCCTATCGCGTGCTTTTATAAGGGAAAGCACAGGGATAAATTCATACTGCTCGCCGGGGTCGTTTCGACCTGCCTCTTCCTCTTCATGGCGGTCTACCCGAACGTCGTCTATTCCGACGATGCGATAAGGAGCATGTGGGACTACCTAACCGGGCGCGGCGGGAGCTTCTTCGAGCTGCACACCGTGCTGTTCCACGGGATAGGGACGTTCACGTTCTTCCTGTTCGTTTTCCAAGGCTTGGCAAAATTCGATACGAAAAAGGACGTTAAGCTCGTCGTGATCGCCTACGGCCTGTACTGTCTGATCGTTGGGCCGCTCGCGCAGCTGATAGACACGAACTTCAATAATTTCGTGCACAGCAACGCCCCGTTTCTGGAGGACATAAGGCTCGGCATGATAAGCGGCCTCGGCCCTGTATTGGGGCAGACGGTCTACGTGCTCATCATCTCCGCGGGGACGATATTGGTGCCGCTGATCGCTTACTTTATCTTGAGAGGGCTGACAGCGTTATTCGGTCGGAAAAGGAGCGAAACGATATGAAAACCGGGAAAGAAGAAGGAGCGGGACCGACGACGCTGTTTATCAACGCCTGCGTTCGGCGAGATTCCAGAACGAAGAGGCTTGCGGACTTTGTGCTGTCCCGTTGGGATGATTCAATAGAGGAGATACGGCTCGGCGAAATGATCTTCGAGCCGACGGATGAAGCGTATCTGATAAGGCGCGACAGGCTGTTGGCGGAGGGCGGGCTTTCCGACCCGATGTTTGCATCAGCCAGGCAGTTTGCAGCGGCGGAGCGGATCGTGATAGCCGCGCCTTACTGGGACCTCTCCTTCCCCGCCGTCCTGAAGCAGTATCTTGAAAAGATCAACGTCCCGGGGATCACGTTCTTCTACACGCCGGAGGGGTTCCCGCAGGGGCTCTGCCGCGCGGAGGAGCTCGTCTACGTCACCACCGCGGGAGGGGCGTATGTGCCCGGGGAGTTCGGCTTCGGCTACGTGAAGGCGCTGGCGGAAGGCTTCTACGGGATCGAAAACGTCCGCCTCGTTCAGGCCGTCGGCCTCGATATTGACGGGGCCGACGCGGAGAGGATACTGCGGGAAAGCATGGAAAGGGAAGAGCAAACCGAAGATTCGTGATCCGCGGAGGTCATTATATGGAATTCAGAAAGGTTTTTGATACCATCCCCGAGCAGTTCGACCGGTTCAGGCCGAGATACAGCAGGGAATTGTTTGATCATCTGATCGAATTAGCCGAACTCGGCCCGGACAAGAAAGTGCTTGAGATCGGCCCGGGTACGGGGCAGGCGACGGATCCGATACTCGAAACGGGCTGCGATTACAACGCGATCGAGCTCGGAGAGCATCTTTACGCCAAGATGCGGGAAAAATACGGCCGCTTTCCCAATTTCCATATCGTGAACGGCGATTTCATCACGCATGATTTCGGGCAGCAGAGATTCGATCTGATCTATTCCGCGGCGGCCATACAGTGGATCCCGGAGGATATCGCCTTTTCGAAGACCTTTGAGCTTTTAAATCCGGGCGGGACCCTCGCCATGATGCTGACGAGATCGGATTACAAAACCCCGAACGAGGAGCTCTACGCGAAGATCCAAAAGCTCTACGACCGGTTTTTCAAGCCGGAGACGCCTTACACCCACGGCGGATTCGGATACGCAAACGCCCCGAACTACGGCTACGAGGACTTTTCGCGGCACGATTTTTACGGGCGGCGCGAGATGAGCGCGGATGAGTACGTCTCCTACTGCGGCACGCACTGCGATCATATCGTACTCCCCGAGCCCTATAAGACGAAGCTGTTCGACGGCCTTAAAAGCACGGTCGAGGAGAACGGCGGGAAGGTGATCTTCGAGGATACCTACGTGCTGTATCTCGCGAGGAAGCCCATATAATAACGCGCCTGGCCGAAACGGCTCCGGAGGAAAGGAAAAGCGATGATAGTTTCGAACGGATACCGCAAATACGGCTTCGACGCGTTCGGCGGAAAGGTCCTGCGCAAGGAGCATATGGCCTACTGGATGAAGCGCCCTCAGCGCACCGATCCCGAGGGGGTCGCGCTGGAGCTGGGCGAGGGAATCGAGGAGGTAGAGCACGGGTTCTTCGCGCTGCTGCCGACGATCGACGAGCTGTGGATACTCAACCCCATGTCAAGGGTGAGCCTGTCCGACGAGGACGCGGAGCTCTTCCGGAAAAACGACGTGGTCGTGCGCGGCGTTTTCGATACCGCGGCGGAGAAATTCGCGAAAAAATACGGCCTCAGGTTCCTGCACCTCGATACGGAGCTCGCGCACGCGGGCGATTACTATGACAGGGGCGTCGATATCATATCGCTCCGCTTCTATTCGGACGGCAGCGCGTACATCCATCAGGACTGCCGCTGCCAGGGCATCTCCGCCGGCAACACGGGCGGCGGCGAGGTGAGCTTCGATCTTCCGGAGGATTTTTACCTGACGGAGACGCCAAAGGATATCGCCGAAAAATGCTGGAGCACATGCTATAAGCCAATACTATCGAACGGCACTCTCGCCTCGCTCATCAAAAAGGCGCAGCGGAAGCACGGGTTCATGATAGATTTCCGTAAACGCGAATAAAAACAGACCATAAAAGAAAGATCATTGAGTTATGCTTGAAAAGATGGGCGAGTTTTTCGAAGCCCGGTTAAAAGGATATGAGGAGCATCAGCTGACCTGCATCGAATCGGCACGGGAGTTCTATCCGTTTACCGCGGGCTGCCTGCCCAAGGCCCCCGGCACGCGGATACTCGATCTGGGGTGCGGCACGGGCCTGGAGCTCGGGTTCTATTTCAAGACCTCGCCGGAAGCCAACGTCACGGGTATAGACCTTTCCGCGGGCATGCTCGGCGAGCTGCAAAAAAAGTTCCCCGATAAGGCGATGACGCTGATACAGGGCTCGTACTTTGACGTGCCGTTCGGCGAAAACGCCTTTGACGCCGCGGTATCTGCGGAATCGCTGCACCATTTCACAAAGGAAGAGAAGCTCCCCCTTTATGAAAAGCTGCATCGGGCCTTGAAGGACGGCGGTTACTTCATACTCACGGACTATTTCGCGCTCTCGGAAGAGGAGGAGCGCTCGCGCCGCGCGGAGCTGCTCCGCCTGAAAAAGGAGCAGGGGCTTGCGGATGAAGAGTTCTATCACTACGATACGCCTCTGACCGTCGGGCACGAGACCGAGGCGCTGACGGAGGCCGGCTTCGCTTGCGTTGAGGTCTTGAAAAACTGGGGCACGACATATACGCTGAAGGCGATGAAAAGGATCCGCTTAACGGACGGGGGCCGCACATGAATAACGTTATCGAAAAAAACAGAAGATTCTACGATGAGTTCGTCGCCCCGATGATCCGCGAAAAGTTCCCCGGATACGAGGACCGCATCGCGGTCGGCATAGTCTGCGAGGGCTCGGACTGCTTCGGCTATGACGACGAGATCTCGCGCGATCACGATTTCGGCACGGGCGTCTGCCTGTGGCTTACGGACGAGGACATGGCGCGCTTCGGCAATCTGCTCTCCATCGCATATAACGAGCTCGTCGACAGCGCGGAAAGGGCGTATTTCACCGAGCGGCTAGCAGAGCGCAGGGGCGTGATGACGGTGCGGCGGTTCTATTCCAACATCCTCAATATCGATATCGACGCCGAAAAGCCCGTTTTGACCGAGGAGCAGTGGCTCGCGCTCGATCATTCCTGCCTGAAGACCGCGACGAACGGGGAGGTATTCCGCGACGATCCGGGCGTTTTCACCGCCTTCCGCGAGTATCTGATGGGCTATTATCCCGACCGCGTCTGGAGGAATCGGATCGCGGAGCAGCTGCACGAATACGCCTCGGCGTTCCAGGTGAATTACGCGCGCTGCATGACGCGCGGCGATACCGTAGCCGCCGAGCTATGCCGCGCGCGGGGGCTCGCCTCCGCGATGGAGCTCTTCTTCCTCATGAAAAGGGAGTACCCGCCCTACTACAAATGGACTTTCCGCGCGCTCAACGAGCTGGACGCGGAGGGCGTTTTCGCCAAAAAGATACGCGAGCTTTCCGAGGAACGCATAAGGCCGGAGGCATGGGAGGGCACACGCTACCTGCCGAACCGCCTGAACTACAAGGACAGGCTCGTTTCCCTTTCGGAGGAGATCGCCAGCGAGATAGAGGAAATGCTGGCGGAAAGCGGCCTCATAAAGGTGAGGGGAAGGTATTTGGAGGCGCACGTGCAGGCGGTGATGAAGGGGCTTGTGAGCTAAGCGAGCCGCATACCGCGCCGGCAGAATATATAATTCACTCCGGTGTTTGAGTACCGTTTTATGTATCGCTTTGGCTCGGGAAATGAAGTATAATCGGGAGGCAGGGCAAAACCGCGCTTAATAAGGAGAAAACCATCATGCCCGTATATCTGGAGTCCTTCTCCCTCCCGATCGATCGGGAAGAAAGCATAATAGAAGAGCAGATGCTCCGCAACGCAGGCAAGTTCAGTATCAGTGGCGGGAAGCTCGTAACGAAAAAAGCCGAGAACCTCACCTTCGGCTATATCGACAACGCCTATCCCTGCGGCATCTTCGGGCAAATGGAGCTGCGGAGCCTGATCTTTTCGAGGATCACGATCCTTTACGGAGGAAATGGCTCCGGGAAGAGCACGCTGCTCAATCTCATCGCCCTGCGCTTGGGGCTTGCGCGCACCTCCCCGCATAATTCGGGTGAGCTCTTCGACGCGTACGCTTCGATGTGCGGGTATTCAATGGGCTGCGACGACGAGGGATACGATCACAGGATACCGAATGGGAGCAGGATCGTCACCAGCGACGACGTGTTCGACTATATGCTTGCTGCAAGGAGCAATAATTCCGAGATCGTCGAATCCGTCGACCTCGGGAAAGCGAAATACGCGGAGCTCAAATTCGGCGATACGATCCGTTTCACCGGCATCGACGACTATGAGGAGCATCGGCTTCAGGTGCTTTCAAGATCGAAGAGCGTATCAAGGCGGAAGTTCATAAAGGAGACGATAGGCTCGGAGGTCCGGCTTTACTCCAATGGCGAGACCGCCTTGAATTACTTTGACGAAAAGCTCAAAAATGACACGCTCTATTGCCTTGACGAGCCCGAAAACAGCATGGCGCCGGGGATGCAGCTCGAGTTGGCGAAAAAACTGGAGCAGCTCGCAAGGCATTGCGGATGCCAGCTTATTATCGCGACGCACTCCCCCTTTCTGTTGGCGATGGGCGGCGCTCGCATCTACGATCTCGACGCACGCCCCGCAGCAGTCAAAAACTGGTGGGAGCTGGAAAACACTAGAACGTACTTTGATTTTTTCGATAAGCACAGGGAGCTGTTCCTGCAGGACCGATAAAACGCGCAGCTTTCGCCGCCCCTTTCGGGGCGGCATTTTCATTTTGCCCGAGTTGTAAAAACGCCGCGGGTATGGTAAAAATCATCACAATAAAACCCATCAGCGGAGGGAGCCCATGGAAAAAGGAACGCATAAACCCGAAAAGAAGAACATGAAGCACGCGGTCATCGTTGCCGGCGAAAGCACCGGCGGCAGATTTGTCGAAGCCGAATTGGCGGACGGACGCAGGATCTGCCTTTCAGAGAAGGAATACACGCGGGAGGAGCTCGAAGACTTCCGCGCAGCGGCTTCCAAATGGATAGTCCGCCTCAGCGGGAGCCGGCAATTCCTTGCCGATTCCGACAGCGGCGAGGACGCGACCGGCTATTACCGCGCGTTCTTCGAGCCGACGCCCGAAAGGGCCGTGTTCGAAAACGGAAGGCCCGTCGGGTTCTATCTCTGCACCGACGGCATGCGCTTCCCCGGCCGTCACGGGCATCACGGCCCGCACTCTCATCACGCCGACTGCGGCCCCCGCGGCCCCTTCGGCCCGCACGGCGAGTGCGGTCACCCCGGCGATTTCGGCCCCCGCGGCCCGCACGGAGATTGCTGCCATCATGGCGATTTCGGCCCCCGCGGCCCGCATGGAGAGTGCGGCCACCACGGTGATTTCGGCCCCCGCGGCCCACACGGAGAATGCGGCCGCTCCGATGATTTCGGCCCCCGCTGCCCGCACGGAGAGTGCTGCCACCACTGCCCGTTCGGTCCCCATTGGGACAGGCCGGATGATGAAAGGCCGGAGTGAAGCAGAGAAACAAGAAGTGAATTGTTTTGCGAGCTGAGCGAGCCGCAGCGCCGACGAAAAATGCATGTAAATTTTGAGGAGGCGCGCGCCGCGGCACGAGGAGGGTCAAGCGATCGCAACAGTGTTGCGATCGTACCGGAACGCCGAGCAGCTATGCTGCGAAGGGTTAGCCGCTGAACTCGTCAACGAAAGCTCGTCGAACCGCACCTGCGAGTCAATTCCGCAGTAACTGCAAAACAAAGCAT
>JAEEGL014562597.1_pt1 | contig 12359 bp, 9 predicted proteins | sample 9134231 | NCBI WGS metagenome assembly JAEEGL01 (sample SAMN16246548, study PRJNA631951) | gut metagenome | biome: gut microbiome; feature: rumen; material: fiber-attached | host: Bos | place: Iran: Karaj | collected 2018-10 | reverse complement strand
GCAACGTTGGTCTTTCACAAAATTGAAAGAATTGAGCAAGATGAAGATGGAAGTTGGTGGTTTACCACAAAAGGAACCAACAATGCCTCGATTGACAATTGGCGCATTCATGAGAAATATGTTGTGGGGGTTTATGTGCCAAACTCTGTGTCGAGTTTGCTAGCGAAATTACTAAATAATTCATCTAAATCATTATGGTTTTTACTGTTTATGGTTATTCCAGTTTCTGTGCTAGCATGCATGATTGTGCGGTCGAGCATTAAGGATGTGCAACGAGCAAAACTTGAGCTTGACTGTGTGGAAGAAAAACGAAAAATCACCGATCCAATTTGTGTGAAAAATAACATCGGATTTAGTTTGAGCAAACGAGATAAATTTAAAGTCCTTGCCACAGCTCCGACGGAAAGTAAAATGGAATATGTCAATCTTTTGTGGCCAAAAGATAAAATACCTAGTTGGATTCATAAGTATTACTTAAAGCAAAGTGCACTTCTTAGACCAATTGAGCGGTTACGTGATATTAACCGAGAATGTGAAGAAATGTACCATAAGGGTGTTTCTTTAGAAAAAATTGGAGCATATTACGACAGAGAACGAGCAAAAATTGACAGAGAAGTAAAACGTCGCTATAAGATAATTTCTAAAATAAAATAAGAGCAGTTTGCTCTTATTTTTTTGTTTAGCAAAATTAGCTTTGCCAATTTAGTTTGGTTAGTTCAAAAAATTTAAAAGGTACATTTTCCCCTTCTGGAATTTCTTCACGCAAAAATTGCATGTGAAGTTTGTTTTTTAACAAATGATTGGATGCATGATTATTGGAAAGACAATCTGCTAAAATTTTATTTAGTTTTAGATTAGAAAATGCATAGTCAATCAAAGAAAAGCAAGCTTCTGTGCAGTAGCCTCTATTCCAGTATTTATCATTAAACACATAACTAAGCTTTGCGGTATCTTCAATAATTTTTAATTCTATGTTTCCAATTACTTTGTTATTTTCCTTTAAAACTATGGAAAAGCTACCACCTGGGTTTTCACTATATTTTTTGATTTTGTTTGCAATTGAACGATTGATTGTTTCGATATCACGCATCAATGGAAGAAATTCGCCAACTTTTTCAGAACTGAAAATTTCAAGCCAAGCATAATTGTCATTCTCATCTAAATTGCGAATGATTAGCCTATCAGTGTTTAGATTAATTTCCATAGGTTCTCCTTTTGTTTTTCTCAATTATAGCACAAGAGCATTTGTTTGTAAAATACTTAGTTAAGTAGTTATTTTTATTTTTCTCAAGTTTTCTAAGGCTCAAAAAAATTTTTCAAAAAAATTTAAAGGGAAAAGGAGATTGACTAACGTATTAAATAATTAGATAGGAGTAACTAGCGGCGGCTAGTAGTTTTTCATTGGAATTCACTTTTTCAAGTGAATAGTTTTTACTCAACTTTTTTCCACAACCTGTTTAGGTTTAATATATTTTATTTTTTATTTTGAATTGTAAACAAGGGGGGAGAAGGCTTGGCTATGGTGTTTAAACCCGAATGGCTCGATGAACTAAAAGCTCGATGTGACATAGTCGACATTGTTTCGAGATTCGTGCCATTAAAGAAAAACGGGCGTGAGTATGTTGGCTGTTGTCCATTTCATCATGAGCGGACGCCATCATTTATGGTGTACTCAGAGACTCAAAGCTATCATTGCTTTGGTTGCAAAGAAAGTGGCGACGTGATTCAGTTTGTGAAAAAATACGACAATCTTAGTTTTGTAGATGCTGTGGAAAATTTAGCAAACATGGTTAATTTCCCTCTTCCTCAAAAAGAAGAATGTGATGTGGCTGAAATTGAAGCTCACAAACAAAAACGCAATCAGTTGTATGATTGTTTGAAGTTAACTGCTCGATTCTATTTTAACAATATGCGCTCAAGTAGCACACAAGCATTGCTCGCTCGAGAATATGTTTCTAAACGTCAACTTGATAACGCCACACTCACTCGTTTTGGTGTGGGGTGTAGTGTTGATTATAATTCACTGCCTAGGTTTTTGCTCTCTAAGGGCATAAGTGAACAAGTCATGTGCGATTGTGGGGTGGTGACCCATTCGCAAAGTGGAGAGTTAATCGACTTTTTTGCAAAGAGATTGATGTTTCCTATAATAGATAAAGATGGCAGGGTAATTGGCTTTTCAGGACGACTTCTCGAGAAGAAAGATTTAGCAAAATATAAAAACACTTCAGCTACACCAGTATTTAACAAAAGCGAAGTGATTTTTGGAATAAACTTACTAAAAAAATATCGAGAAGAGCGAAGGGCTCAAGGCGATTATAATGGAATTGAAAGAATAATAATTGTGGAAGGGCAGATCGATGTGATGATGATGCATCAATTTGGCTTTACCACCACAGTGGCGTGTCTTGGCACGGCATTCACTCCTTTGCACGCTAGAAAGTTAAAACAATTTAGTGAAAACGTCACTCTTTTGTTAGATGGTGATGAGGCTGGGCAAAAGGCCACTAACAAAAGTATCGACATACTTCGTCGCAGTGGAATCAATGTGACAGTTGCCAAACTTCCAGATGGACAAGACCCCGATGAATTTTTGCGCTCTCACGGAAAAGAAGAGATGCAAGCTTTGCTAGATGGTGCGGTGGAAGGAATTAAGTTTAAAATTCAATCGTTAGCTGAGCGGTTTAATTTAACAGAACCAAGGGAGTGCGCTTCATTTGTGCATGAAAGTTTGTTGGTTTTAAAAGAACTTGAATCAGAGGCAGAGCAAGATTCTTATTTAACGATTGTGCATCATTTTTCGTCAACCCCAATCGAAGTGTTACGCATGGAGTTAAAGTCGGTTAAGGAAGAGAGGAAAGAAGAAGTTGAGGTAGCCACTTTTGAAGATGTGAAAAAAGACGGCTTCGTGCTAGCTGATTTATTTATTTTGGCTAGTGTGTTAAATCATAAAGCATACATAAAAGATGTGGATTTAAGTGAATTAGAATTTTTCGATGACGGATTAAAACTATGCTTTGATTATATTCAAAAATCACTTGCTTCTAAAGTCATTCCCACAATAAGTGGGTTGTATAGTGCAGTTGATGTGGATGCATCTACTCCACTACTACGCGAAACTGTTCGCTATGAGTTTTTGCCCGATCCTTTTCCGGAATTAACTTTCCTTAGTTGTGTGTTACGAAACAAAGAAAGAAAGCTAAAAAAACAAAAAGAAGAAGCACAAGCTCGTTGTGCAAAGTCAACAGTTAACACTGAACGCGATAAAGAAATGCGAAATGTGATAGAGCTAACAAAAAAACTTGAGGAAAACAAAACAAAGTTAGAGGAATTGAATAGTGAATACTCACTAAAACGTCAGAGTTTGAGTAAACAAAAATTAAAAAAACGTAAGGGAAACAATAATGGATAAATTTAAGAATGAAATTGAAAAGATTAAAGAACAGGCCAAAAAGGGGATTAGTGAAGACGATGTGGCCATGATACTCATGGATGCTGATGCTACTCCCGAAGATATTGAAGCGGTGATTAAAGAGCTTAAAGATGATGGAATCGAGTTAAGAAAGGCAGGAGAACTAACCACCGAAGATGAGATTATGATTGAAAATCTCATGAATCAGGCCAACATCAATGATCCGATTAAGATGTATTTTAAAGACATTGGTAAGGTGGAACTTCTTTCTCCCGAAGAAGAACTTGAGCTTGGTAAGAAGATGATGAGCGGGGATGAGGAGGCTAAGCGACTTTTGATAGAATCGAACCTAAGGCTTGTGGTAGCATTTGCAAAGCGATATCTAGGTAAGACGAGTATGAGCTTTTCTGACTTAATTCAAGAAGGAAACATTGGTTTAATTCGAGCAGTGGAGCGTTTTGATTATCACAGAGGACTAAAGTTTTCGACCTATGGAACATGGTGGATTCGTCAAGCGATTTCTCGTGCTATTGCCGATCAAGCAAGGACTATTCGAATTCCCGTGCATATGGTGGAAACTATCAACAAACTTGCCCGAACTGCGCGTCAACTTTGGCAAAAGCTTGGTCGTGAGCCCACTGAGAGTGAGATTGCTCAGGCAATGGGCATGAGTGAAGAAAAGATTGCTGAGATTAGGAAGGTGGCGCAAGAACCGACTAGTTTGGAAACCCCAACAGGTGAAGAGGGTGACAGTGAGTTTTACGATTTCGTGGTGGATGAAAATGCAAAATCTCCAGCCGACAACGTGGTGCAAACCATGCTCAAAGAGCAACTCCTTGCAGTGATTGAAACACTTACGCCAAGAGAGCAAAAGGTCATCAGGCTCCGTTATGGGCTAGATGATGCTCACCCTCGCACTCTTGAGGAAGTGGGAAAAGAATTTAATGTGACTCGAGAGCGTATTAGGCAGATTGAAGCAAAGGCTCTAAAGAAACTTCGTAATCCTAGCCGAAGTAAACGTCTGCGTGACTTTATTAATGATTAAGGGAGAGTAATTATGTTAAATAAATTGTTAAATTACCAAAAAGTGGATTCAAAGTTGGTAAAAATCGAACGTGACCTTGAAAATAGCGACTCTAAGGGCATGGTCAATAAAATGGTGCATTTAGTAAAAGATGCTCAAAATAGACTCATGCAAATTGAAAAAACAGCGGGCGACTTAATAGTGGAATATAAAAAGCTTTTGGCAAGTTTTGAAAAGGAAAAGGCAGAAGTGCAAAAGGCAAAAGAGCAAGATTATTCCGAATTAAATGTGCTAGAACTTCGTGAAAACCAAAATGAAGTGAACAAAAAGATTAGTGATATTGCTGGTCTAAAAAAAGATATCACCGCTCTGAGTAAGAAGATTATTCAAAAGTTAAATGAATTTGAAAAGACTCGTCAGCAAGGTGTGGAAGGCAAGAAAAAATATGATGATAGCATTCTAAAGTATAATGAATTTGCAAGCAAACAAAATGACAATATCAAGAAAGTAAAGCTTGAACTTAGTGAGCTAGAAAAGGATATCGACCCTAAATACATGACTAAGTATAAGAAAATGAGAGCTGAACATAAGTATCCAATTTTAGTGCCGCTAGTAAACAATTCTTGTGGAATTTGTGCTGTGCAAGTGCCGAATGCTCGGCTCGATGTGCTTAATAAGCAACACATGATTGAATGTGAAAATTGCCATCGAATAATTTATAAAACCGACTAAAGAAAAATTAAAAAATGAGGACTTTTAATTATGGAAATTTCAAACGTTTTAGCTGGGAAGTTTAATCTTCGTCCAGTGTATGCTCAGAATCTGATTAATTTAATTGATGAGGGATGCACTATTCCGTTTATCGCGCGTTATCGAAAAGAAATGCATGGAAGCTGTGATGACCAAACCATTCGTGAATTTGCTGATTCACTAAATTACTTACGAAACCTTAATGACCGCAAGGCAGAGGTGGTGAAGCTTCTGACTGAGCAAGGAAATCTTACTCCGGAGTTAAACAAACAAATCGATGATGCAGTTACCCTCACGGAAATTGAAGATATCTACCGACCTTTTAGACCCAAACGAAAGACTAGGGCAAGTGTGGCAATTGCTGCAGGACTTCAACCTCTGGCAGATGCAATTTTAAAGCAAGAAAATAACAACTTAGTCGAGCTAGCAAAACCATTTATCGACAAGGATAAGGGAATTGAAAACGAGATGGCAGCGCTTGCTGGGGCAAGTGATATCATCGCTGAAATTGTGGCTGATGACCCAACCGCAAGAAAAAATTTGCGTGTTATCTATTGGCCAAGAGCAAGCATCGACACAGAGTGGAAACAAGAAAAAGATGAGCGAAAAGTCTATGAAAACTACACAGCTTTTCATCAAATTATAAAAAATATTCCACCACACAGAGTGTTGGCGTTTAACAGAGGTGAAAAAGAAGGGGCATTAAAGGTTGATTTAAACCTTGATAAAAATGGGTTAATCAAAGTGTTTAACTCATTGTTTAGTCAATTTGTTAAGGGCGATAGCTCGCAGTTTATGCCTGAATTTGATGAGCAAAGTAAGTTAAAACTTCCAAAATCGGTTGATTTTACATCCTTAAGTAGTTCAGCCCTTGTGGCTTGGGCAGTTGTGGATGGTTACACCAGACTGCTTGCCCCAAGCCTTGAGCGAGAATTTCGCACTGAATTAACGGATAAAGCCAATGAACAAAGTATCAAAATGTTTGAAGTAAACCTTGAGCCACTTCTCATGCAACCACCGCTAAAAGGAAAGATTATCATGGCGGTAGACCCTGCCTACCGCACAGGGTGTAAGATTGCTGTCATCAATCAGAGTGGTGATGTGCTTGATACTGGTGTGGTTTATCCCACACCTCCACAAAGCAAAGAAACTGAGTCTATTGAAATTCTTTCTAAAATGATAGAAAAGAACAATGTCGACACAATCGCAATTGGTAACGGAACTGCTAGTAAGGAAGCCGAGATTTTTGTCACAAAATTAATCAAAGCTATGGAACCACGTAAAATTCAATATGCAATGGTGAATGAAAGTGGGGCGAGTGTGTATAGTGCGAGTAAACTTGGCGCTAAGGAATTTCCTGAATATGATGTCAGCATTCGTAGTGCTGTAAGCATTGCGAGAAGGCTACAAGACCCTCTTGCAGAACTAATTAAAATTGACCCAAAATCACTTGGGGTTGGGCAATATCAACATGATATGCCACAAAAACGACTGGGTGAAGTGCTCGATGGCGTGGTGGAGCATTCGGTTAACACGGTCGGGGTAGATTTAAACACAGCATCTGTGCCACTTCTGACTCATGTGAGTGGACTTAATAGTGGTATTGCCACAGAAATTGAGAAATATCGAAACGAACACAAAGGTTTTAAGTCACGTGAAGAACTTCTCAAGGTCAACAAACTTGGAGCCAAGGCATACGAACAGTGTGCTGGTTTCTTGCGAATTCCAAATGGAGAGAATATTTTAGATAACACAGCCGTTCACCCAGAAAGTTATGAAGCTGTGAACAAATTATTAAATCATTTTGGCTTAAAACTAAGTGATGTGAAAGAAGGCTCACTTGGACTACTTAGCAAAAAAATTGAAGAAGAAGGGGTTGAAAAAGTTGCAACCTCTTGTGGAATTGGAGCCCCAACTTTAATTGATATTGTCGAAGAACTTAGTAAACCCGGTCGAGATGTGCGTGACAGTTTGCCTCAACCAGTTTTGCGTAGTGAATTACTAGGGCTTGAAAATTTAAGCGTGGGCATGGATTTAGATGGTGTGGTTCGAAATGTTATCGACTTTGGTGTGTTTGTCGATGTTGGGGTTCACACCGATGGTATGGTGCACATCAGTGAAATTAGTGATGACTACATCAAACACCCTAGTGATGTGCTTACAGTTGGTGATCGTGTGCGTGTGCGAGTTATTGGGGTGGATTTGGAAAAACAACGTTTGTCCCTTAGCATTAAAAAAGCAGATAAAGAGACTTAAAAGGGAAAAAAATGGCTAAAAAAATAACCTATAAAACGCTTGAGATTCAGGATTTAATGGACTATTTAGAAAATGGCGATAGAAGTGATGTGTTAAATACATTCATCATGCGAGATTGCTCTTACATAAAAGCAAAAATGCCACGATTTACAGAAAGATTTAAAATTTTTGTTTATTTAGATAGTGTGGTTAAGTTTGCAAATGATAGAGAAGTTCCAGCTAACTATTTAAAGAAATTATTTCCTAATCATCGTGATATAGCAGAAAAATACTATTTATTGGGCATGCCTTTGACTGATTTTGTAGGTGAAGTTAACAAATTACAAAAAGAATTGGCAAATAAGCCCATCGAAATGATTAAAATTGCACCTGAGGTGAAGTGTGTCTACACACTCATGCATGATTCGCAAATTAAGCATTATCTAGCCGAACATGCATGGCTAACACTCGTCATGGATAAGATGAGTTCTTCTCGGGCAAGCAAAAATGGAACAACGAAGCAAATTCAAGATGAAATTTTAGATTTGCTTTCACTTAAAAAGGCAAAGGATAAATATTATGAGCGATAAAAAATTACCATCCTTTAAGGATAATTTGCCAGATTGGTATCAAGAAGTGGTCGAGCGAGCCGAACTTGCCGAACATTCACCAGTGCGTGGATGTATGACTATTCGTCCTTACGGACAAGCTATCTGGGATTTAATAAGGGCAGAATTTGATAGCCGAATTAAAAAGCGTGGAGTGAAAAACTGCAGTTTTCCTCTCTTCATTCCATATAGTTATCTTTCTCGAGAGAAAGAGCACGTGGAAGGCTTTAGCCCTGAAATTGCCGTGGTAACGCACGCAGGTGGCAAAGAATTAGCCGAACCACTCGTGGTGCGTCCAACAAGTGAAACGATTATTCATGAGAGTATGCGCAGGTGGATAAGTAGTTATCGAGACTTACCAATGAAACTCAATCAGTGGTGTAACGTAGTTCGTTGGGAAAAACATCCAAGATTATTCTTGCGTTCTTGCGAGTTTTGGTGGCAGGAAGGTCACACAGCCCACGCAACTGAAGCAGAAGCTCGAGAGGAGACTTTCACAGCATTAAATGTGTATTACGACTTTGCTCGTGAATTTTTAGCAATTCCATCGATTAAAGGATTAAAATCAATTAAAGAGCGTTTTGCAGGCGCTGTGGATACTTATAGCATAGAAGGCCTTATGCCCGATGGTAAGGCGCTTCAACTTGCAACAAGCCACTATCTTGGGCAAAATTTCTCACGTGTGAGTGATGTGAAGTTTGAGAGCCCTGAAAAGACGCAAGAATATGTGTATATGACCTCTTGGGGAGCTACTACGCGACTTATTGGTGGACTAATTATGATGCACGGTGATGATCTAGGACTTGTGTTGCCACCAAAGGTAGCGCCTACGCAAGTGGTGCTCATTCCAATCGGCGATACCTTAGGTAAAACCAAGGAAATTGCAGCATTGCTAGAAAAGAAAGGGGTCAGAGTGGAAATTGATGATTCTAACGATCGCCCAGGGGCAAAGTTTTACCGTCACGAGCTTCGTGGAGTGCCAATTAGGCTAGAAATTGGGGCAAAGGAACTAGCAGAAAATAGCGTAAATTGTGCAATTAGATACACTGGTGAAAAGAAAAAATTAGCTTTTGCAGGTATTGATAAGCAGATTTTATCACTTCTAGATGAAATTCAAACTGGAATGCTAAATAAAGCTGAAAAATGGATGAATAGCAAGATTGTCGAAGCGGTAGATAAAGGTGATTTTGAGAAAAAACTAGCCAATCAAGAAGGATTTGTGAGTGCAAATTGGTGTGGTGAGCCAGAGTGTGAAAAAGCGATTAAAGATGCCACAACGGCAAATAGTAGAAACATTCCTTTTAGTGAGAACAAAAAAGAACCAACCAATTGTAAGTGCATTTGGTGTGGCAAGAAAGCAAAGGTTAAGGCATATTTTGCAAAATCATACTAATGAAAATAGGAGGTTATTGTGGACAAAAAAAAGGGGAAAATCCACACGAAGCCTAGCAAGTTAGGAACTTATCTTGGTAAAAAAGCGGGGGTAAGTGAGGAAAATTTGCGGGATACCGACGAAAATTTGCTGGATACTGACATAAATAGTGAAGAAATAAATTTAGAAGCTGAACAACCATCAGACACTCTACAATCTAAAGCGCCTAATTCGGTTAGTCAAGATAAGACGCCAAAACCAAAGAATTCATGGTTAAAGAAATTGTCGGTCGTTTTCATGACTCTTACCGTGGTGGCAGTAGTGTATGCTGGGTTATATATTCTAGCTCCAGTAATCATCATTGTGCCAGCTGCTTTGTTATATTTAATTTGGTTTGTAATTGTGGCAATCGTTTCGATCGTCACCATTGGAGTAATTTGGGTCAGTGATGGTTGGAAAAACTTTTCGCAGGGTTTTCTAGATTTTAATAATGGTCTGTGGAGCTTTGCAAATCGAACTACGGAAGTCTTAGCAAACACTTTCACTGGTTTTACAATTGGTTTTGGTGTGTGTATAGCGGCTTCTATTGCAATTTCGGCTGTTGGAATGTCTAGCAAGCGTTTTAGCCATGAAAAGTATAAAGCAAGTATGATTGCTTCAATTATTTTAGGTGTTGTTTTCGTTGCGTTCACAATTTTAAATATATACTTTATTTATTCTGGTAAATCTGTTATTTAGGAGGTAATATGGAAAAATCGAAAGTTTATTTTACAAAAGATATCTCAAGTGAGAGTTTGATTAAAATTTACAATGCTCTAGGGCAAAAATTAAAGGGAAATGTGGCTGTGAAAATTTCTACGGGAGAGCTTGGCGGGCACAATTTCCTTAATCCCAAACTAATTGCGCCACTAATTGGCGAAGTTAATGGAACAATTGTGGAAAACTGCACGGCATATCGAGGAAAGCGCTTTGATGTTAGTGACCACTGGGAAACGATTAAAACTCACGGATTTACCGATATCGCCCCATGTGACATTCTCGATGAAGATGGTGAAATGCCTCTAAAAGTGAAAAAAGGCACGCATTTAAAGGGGGTAAACTATGTTGGTGACCACCTCAAAAAATACGATTCTATGCTCGTTTTATCGCATTTTAAGGGGCACATGATGGCTGGTTTTGGCGGCGCGCTCAAAAACCTTAGCATCGGCGTTGCATCACGCAATGGTAAGGCGTGGATTCACTCTTGGGGAAATTCTACCGACCCAGATAAATGCTGGGAGTTTACCGAAAATCAAGATGCATTTCTAGAAAGTATGGCGGAAGCTTGCGAGTCGGTAATTGATTACTTCACCCCTAAAAACTTGGTTTACATAAACGTTGCCAATAACCTAAGTATTGATTGCGACTGTGATGCCAATCCTCACAAACCTGAAATGCGTGATATTGGTATTTTAGCTTCGCTTGACCCTGTTGCGCTCGATATGGCGTGCGTGAGTAAGGTGTTAAATTCTACCGATGACCGTAAGCAAAGCTTAATTGACCGCATGCAATCTCGCCACGGTATTCACACAATCGAAGCCGCCGCCACTTTAGGCATCGGCACCGACAAATTCGAACTAATCAATTTAGACTAAATAAAATACCTAAAAAACAATAGGAGATAAACAAATGAAAAGATTTATTTTGTGTTTTGTAGCTTTATTTGTATCTAGTTTTATGTTTTTTACTGGATGTAAAGAGGATGATAAATCCAATATAACATTTAAAGGTTTTACTAAAGTAACTGAAACTGAGTATACGCGTGATGTTGATAACAATGTTGAATCTTTCAATTTTAGTAATTTTATAACAACAAAAAATGATTATACTTGGGAATTGTGCGCTGATATATCAGGTATAGTGCCTATACCAAGTAAAACCGTAAATTTAAATATAGGTAATAATACATTTTATGTTGTATTAAAGAAAGATGATAAAACAGAAGTTTATACTGTTAATGTATATAGATTATCAATGGTTACTGTGCATTTTAATACAAATGGTGGCTCTCCTCAAATACCAGATCAAATAATACAAGAAAAATCTTTGACAAATGCTCCGAGCATTATTCCAGAAAAATATGGATATACATTTACTTATTGGGACTATGACTTTAATACACCGATAACGAATAACATAGTTATTCTTGCTAATTATGAATTAACTAAGTATAGTATAGTATATGTATTAGATGATGGTGTAAATAATGTAAATAATCCAGAATATTTTACGTTGCAATCCGATACTATTAGATTATGTCAACCAAGTAAATTAGGTTATAAATTTATAAATTGGTTTAATAATGATAATTATAACAGTGAAGTTTATTATATTGATACCTCAAGTTTGGAAGTTAAAACTGTATATGCTAAATGGGAAAAATTATTTGATTTAGACATCGATAATTATTGTCTAATTAATACTAGTGAGCAATTACAGTTGATATCTCAAAATCCCATATTAGATTTAAATTTATGGAGTTGGAATTATAGGTTGAATGCTGATTTAAATATGGATGGCTTTCCTATAACATCAATAGGAAAAGACGAAAATCCTTTCTCCCAAAATTTTGATGGTAACAATCATATTATTAGTAACTTGAGTATGATAGATGGCTTCAGAGTAGGATTATTTGGATATATTAGCAATAATTGTATAAAAGATTTAACTATAAATAATGCTGCTATTAATTATGATAATAGCATATCTACAGCATCCCTAGGTATAGTGGCTGCTTTTGCTGATAATGTGTGCATTAGTAATTGTCATGTTTCTGGTGAAGTAGATGCTTCTTCACAATACAATGGCGGTATTTGTGGTATGTTAAACGGGAAAGTAGAGAATAGTAGTGCAAGTATCAATATAAATAATACAATCCAAGGATCTTCTTGGGTAGGAGGCATCGCTGGGTGTGCTGCTGGT
>JAEEGL013991894.1_pt1 | contig 12359 bp, 4 predicted proteins | sample 9134231 | NCBI WGS metagenome assembly JAEEGL01 (sample SAMN16246548, study PRJNA631951) | gut metagenome | biome: gut microbiome; feature: rumen; material: fiber-attached | host: Bos | place: Iran: Karaj | collected 2018-10 | reverse complement strand
TCAAGAAAGACGCCGCCGACCGCGCGATCGCGGGACTGTCGATGGGCGGCTACGGGTCGCTCCTCTACACGCTGCGTCGTCCGGACGTCTTCTCGCGTTGCTACGCGATGAGCGCCGCGATCCCGTCGCGCGAGAATCTTGAGGCGGGCTCCGCGAAGGGGTATCTCTTCATCTATCGCGGCTCCGAGTCTCAGACGGAAGAGAACGTCGTCCGCTTCGACGAGTTCTTCCAGCATAACGACCCGCACACGCTCCTCGACACGCTCTCCAACGACGCGAAGAAGTCGCTCCGCATCCAGCTCGACTGCGGCGACGACGACGGGCTCCTCGAAGGCAACTACGCGTTCTTCACGAAGGCGCGAAAACTCCGCGTCCCCTGCGAACTCCGCGTCCGCGACGGCGGCCACACTTGGGAATACTGGCGCGGCGCGCTTCAGGGAGCGCTGGAGTTCTTGGCGCAATAGCGGCGCGTTAATTTAAGATTTCAATGCAAAAAGCCGTCGCGGACTTCGCGTTTCGTGGCGGCTTTTTTTAAGTGACGCCTGTCAAAGTGATGTTTTATTGTCGGTTAGGTCAAATGTCGCCAACGTTTTGACACGAGACGAGGTCGTAATGATTTCGTCTCGACCGATCAGATCTCTACTTATCGCGACGTTGCAGGAGAGAGTAGTCCAGTTTACTTCAAAATTTGAACTTGATTCACAGGACGTGGCGACAACTTGTTTCGTTGTCCAGTAATTGTTGTTTAAAGTTGATCTCTAATTATTTTGTCGGCGAATGGAAGCGCGTATTTGAGCAGTATGTCCGATACCGAAACAGTCCCAGGGGGGATTCTTCCATTTCGGGGATTCCACATAGCCGGATAGACGACGATTTCACGTTTGCTCCTATTTGTTCGAACGAAATGTTTGCGTCCGTCAGATTCTATTTGATAATCTGAACCTGAATATTTCAGAGGCGAAAGCAACTTCTCTTGTTTTTGGTACGAGAGCTCTCTAGGCAGTTTTGATTCTTTGCACCAGTCGAGTAAATCTAACGCGGCAAAACGGTCCAGTTGCGCGTGAGCGCGCTGATTCCAGTAATGCATCAGACATTCATGACAAGCGCTTTCACAGTCGACGGGACATTCGGTAAGCGTTTTTCTCGTTTCAGCCATCAAATCTGCCGTGCGATCCGCAAAGGCGGAGCAGTATCCGGCGCCGCTGGAAAGACTGTCAAATAGGAATACGTCGACGAACGTTTTTCCCTGTTCCGAGGCGTAACGTAAACGATAGCCGCTTTTAATCTCATTGAACTCAATGTCCAAAAGACGTCCCCCTGCAAGAGTCATGGCTTCCGCTAGAGTCTGACCGGCCCGATGAATCCATAATCCTCTTTCATCTACATTTATTTGGTTGTTGTCAAGCTCGATTTCATAAACAACCATATCGGTTCGGAATTGGTTCCCAAGATATAGGTTTTCTTTATGATGATGGGGACAGTTGAAAAACTTACGTGGGTGGATGAAAGGTTTTAACACCTTGTTAAGTTCAGCGGGATTATCTCCGGGGACGGCGGCGCCGCAATCTTTACACACCATAAAGCCTTTGTTTTGCGGACCCTTATTTACAATAATCAACGGATCGCTCGACCTTTTTGAATATCGAAGGTTATCATAGCTTTCTACTTCGTGCATCTCGTTTTGGGCAGGCGTGATAGAATAGCTTGGATCCTCTGCGAACGATATTTCGGCGTCGTCGTCCGCCTCGTTCTGTTTCTTTCCCGAGACTGGAGCAAACCCCCACGGTTTCAGCAAAGGCATTGCTTTAACGCCTTTCTTTCGGCAGAAGGGACAATGTGTTTCGAGGGACAATCCCATCCAATTGCAAGAGGGATTGTCGCAGAAATACAAGGTTTTGTGATAATCTTCGCTTTCAAAATACGGTTTGGCGGGCGTCTCTAAATTATCCCGTTGAAATTTCGAATGGAAACTGTATATGCCGCCCGATTTGTAGGATTCCTTGTTAATGACGACAATACGCCCGGGAGCGTACTCGCTGATCGCAATATCAAGAGATCGTTCTGGTTTGTATTCTATCTTTTCTCCTTTACTGCTTTCAACATAAAATCCAACAACGTCCTTAGGAAACGAGTACGTCGGGAATAAACCCGATTCCAATAGGGAGTCGAGAACAGTCTTAGACGAGTTGGCGTCCTCTTTGTAGTTCTCAGGAAAATCTTCAACTTGTTTCTTTAAAGTTTCCATCTCCCCGACGAACTTGTTTTTATATTGCTCAAAGTCAAATTCGATCCCGTTCGGTATTAGTGACTTCAAATCAAAATACGCAGGATTCTTTTTCTGAACGAATTCCATAAAATCCTCGTACATTTGCGCGAAGAAATCGTGGATTCCTACTTGATCGGCGCCTTTTTCCTGCTTGTCGAAAAACTCTGTAACCAGTACGACGTTGAAATGCCTAAACGTCAGTTTGCTATTGTCTACGTCAATCCATGGCGCCCTTGGTTCGCCTGATATTATTCTCTGGGGATTATGGAAATAATAACTGTCGTGTGGACGATTGTCGGCAAACGTTACGATAGTTGATATGGCTGCGCTTTTTCGACCTGCCCGACCTGCGCGCTGTTGGTAATTCTCGCGCATTGGAGGAATATTTCTTAGACCTACCGCAGTTAAAGAGCCAATGTCGATTCCAACTTCCATGGTCGTCGTACAACTCAGAATGTCGACTGGTCTATCGTTATCCACGTGGACGTTTTGGAATCGCATTTCATAGTCTTCTGTTTTAGACCAAGTATCGTCTCTTTGGTCTTTATGGGAAAGTTGCGCGGTGTGTTCCTCCGTGTTGATTCGGGTCATGAGCGCCTGAGGATCGCCTTCGACCGCTTTCAGCGCGGGGGTTCGCCAAAAGCCGATTCCTTCGAAATCGCCTCCTTTCATGAGGTTGGGCGTTCCTTTTCCACAGTGCGCACATTTTCCCCATATCGCATATGGGAAGACTCCGCCGCAACGCGGGCATTTATACCAATCATGATTCGGGTTAAAATGAAGCGAGATAACGTTCATGTTCAGATAATATGACGACGTGTCGCTCCCCTTTGCCAGAAAATCAGCTAGCTTTTCTGTAATAATCTTGATTTGTTTTTCATTAAACGGGCGCTGAACAAGTAAGTTTTTAATGCGTGGCGGAAGGTCTGTTTTATTTTCAACGCCCAATTTCTGTCTGTACGCCGTGATATTTCTCCGCACAGTATCGGAGATATTCGGTCCTATAGCGTATTCAGACGTCATGATTTCCATCGCCCAAGCGGCGAAGAGCGCCTTGAATTCGTCTAACGACATATTGACGTCGTTGTTTTCAAAATCCTCCATAATTTCGTCAAAGGTCTCGCCGTCTTCATCGTCACACGGCTCAATCCAGCAGAGTCCGGCGTCCGTCAGCGATCGGAAATCACTGCATAATTGCCTGAGAAGATGTTCGCTATACTGGTCTGGCGCAGTGCTAAAATGTTTTTTAGCGATATAGCTATATTTTAAGTTTCCTCCTTTTTTCTTATATTGTTCGCCTATTCTTTTCAAGTCTTCAAGAAGGTTTTTTTCATTGTTTCCATAGAAGAATTGGAGGTTATGTTCGTAGGCAACCTTTAGGAAAAAAACATATAGGAGATTTATGGCAGGCTGTGTATCATGAGCCTCAGCCCATTCATGCAGTTCTTTTGCCGCCACAGTAAGAGCTTTTTTCATGGAGGATTCATCCGCCGCTTTCGTAAGATCTCGCGCTAAAACAGCCGCCCTCTGACGGCTGTCGGAAAACAGGAGAACTTTTCTTCCTTGATTGGCAAGATCTTTATATTTCGGAACCGGAGGTTGAACGTAAAACTGCTCTGAAACAAGATTAAAGAAAGGCTCGTTTCCCTTGGTGATAAAATCCGTCGCTAAAAAATTTCTCTTTTCGCATTTGGGGCAGGTTTTAAAAGACCACAGATTGGGCGCCTTTTTATTTTCTTGGCTACAGAACGCAACATGAAGAAACTCGTCGTCCTCTTCGTGATCGTCGTAGACGTCAATCCGACCTGTTATGGAGTTTAACCAGCCGACGTCGATTCCTTTTTTCCTTTTAAAAGAGCCGTCTTTCGGGATGATGTAGAAATGGACTTCCGTCAAGACTTCGGCGGACTTTGGATCCGTTCGATTCCATACAAACGGCGAAGTTGCTCCTTCTGATGGATTTAAATAACCTCGCAAAAACAAAGCCCCGCAGGATCGCTCGTTAATCAGTTCGTAGATTATTCCGCCGCACTCGCATCTTGTTCGCTGTTTCCTTAAGTAGATTTTTCCGAGATTTAAACTACCGTCGTGATTTTTACATGAACACGCGGGATTGGAGCAAGCGTATATCCCCTGCAAGCCCCTGAACATCATATGGAGTCGCGCGGGATACAGGACTTGATTGTTTTGGTTTTTAGCGAGGGGCGCTATCGCGAGCAGAACGCTCGTCGCTTTTTGAGCGAGCGTTGGTTCTACATTTGGAAAAACCTTTCTGGCAAGGGCGTCAAAGGACGTCGCGCGTTCCCTTGTTTCTTTCATAATCCTGCGCATAGGATTGACGTTTGCAAGGTTGTCGTAAAGCCACGCTCTTGCGCTCGCCTCGTCGTTAGAAGGATAATTGGAGACGTCCCATCGCAAGCGCTCTGCAAAATCACGAACGGCTTCTGTTTTGTTCTCCCAGTTTTCTTGTAAAGCGTCGACGTCATAGTCTGAAAGAGAGGAGGGGGCAATTTCTGGAGCGGACAAATCAACCGGTTCTTCGACTCCGCGAATAATGACGAAGGAGTCCGTTTTTTCCTCCTGAGCGCTTAAATCTCGAGCGAATTTATAGACTTTCTCGTCGTCGCCCGAGGGTACGCTGGCGCTAGTTAGTATAAATTGAACTCTGTCCCTGCCAATTCCCAATTTGTGAAGAGTTCTGCGAATAAGTAGCGCGACTTCGCCCCCTGCTGAACCGCGATACATATGGGCTTCGTCGATAATAAAAAGAAGTTTATTGTCTTTTGAACTATCCAGCCACTTTTTGGTGGCGACCCAAATCGATTTTTCAATAGGACGCATGAGCATAAACTCAAGCATGGAATAGTTTGTGATCAAAATATCGGGACAAGATTTCTGCATTTCCTGTCGAGTTAAAAGTTCAGCGTCCCTTGAGTTATTTAGCGCGCTATCCGATTTTTCAAGATGTTCTATATATTCGTGAAGGTCATGTTTGGACGGATATTTACCGAGGTTTTTGAGCTTTTCTATGACGTCGTCGGATTGCTCTAAAATATCCCTTCGTAGAGTTTGGGCATATTTTTGGTTTTTGACGGAATCATTCGCGCCCGGGTACGGGGTGCGTCCCGTGTACATGCCGAACTGAGGAACACGGGCGTCTGGGGCAAACTTGCGAATAACGCTGTGAAAACCATTTTCACCGTTTCCGATCATTTTTCGGAGTCGTCCCATCTGATCGGAAACAAGAGCGTTCATCGGGTAAAGCATAATCGCGCGGACTCCGCGAATCTCCCATGTTCGGGGCGAGCGAATCTGCTCCATGACAATCTTGGAGACCATTGGCCACATAAAACATTCGGTTTTACCAGAGCCGGTTCCCGTCGAGACGAACAAATCTTTTCCTTGGTAAAACTCTTCTAACGCTTGTATCTGATGGACGTAGGGGGTTTTGAAAACGCCAAGGTTTCTTTTAATCATCTCTTCTAAGACAGACTTGACGTCGCTTGGAATACTTGCTTTTGCAATACCATTTGGGACAGATAAATAAGCGTTGTTTGCCTCTATATAAGGAGCTTGAAAAAGAACGCCGACCTTTTTCAGTTCATCCGAGCAAGCGGAACGCAGGGCGTCGTTCTTACCGAGATATTCAGTACAAATATAGTCGATTAACCGATCTTTTATCGCCTCGAACGTTTTTTTAACCCCATACTTATCCATGTTTTTTTTCCTGAATCATAATTCCAAGCGATTCGATATGAGGCTTTATATAGTCCCATATGGCGACGCTCATATGCCACCACAATTTGTCATGAATATTTCGATCAGGCCAGGCGTAGCTTTGCAATAGCGCGCTTTCATTGGCGGGAAGACGCGCGTTGAGCTGAAGAAACACATGATCGTTGTCTTTTTTCGCAGTTGCAACGACGCTGTTGTTAACCCGCTCCCTTAATGCGTACATAAGTCGAATATGATAGCCACGTTCTTTCAAAAAAGGATCGAGTTTATGACTCAAGAGTTTACCGCTTTTAAGCAAGTAATACTCATGACTATTGTTGTTTATCGACGTCCGAGCAAGCGTAACGCCGTTTGTTGCGTCAGGGGGCGAACTCTGCCAAGCTGAGTAATTGTTTTTTGCTCGAATTGACGGGTTAAAATATTGCCATGAACTTGTATTCAATAAACCTAAATCAATTTTCGACCACCACGCGTCATGAAGGAACGCGTTTAGCCAATCCTGCGCCGTTTCCAACGTTTCTTCGTTATAATTAATCTTAGAATTTCTAACCATGGCGACGCCGGCGTAACATAACCCGCTTCCCAGCGTGTTTCCCAATACGGATTCGAGTTTTGACGTAAGTCGGATTGATCGTCTTGGGGAAAGGGCAAAGTTAGTCTTGAAACCCGCGTTTACGAGATCGCCGTGATTAACCAGTCGCGTGCGTAGAAGAATCATAGGATGGATTTTTTGGGCTTCCTTTTTATCTTCTTGCGGTTCGAACCATCCTGTTATTTCCGGAAACATTTTACATATTGCGCCATAGACGGCGCGACTACGTTCGTATAAATATTTCCGGCTGACTCCAGAATAGTTTGCCTCCGCGCTTGTAAACGTTTGATCCAAGGAGATCGCCTTAAGCCAGCTCGCCATCGCGGAATAAATCACTCTACATTTATACCGGGAAGGTTCCTCCCCTGAAAAACAGCGTATGCCGAGATCGGACGCCATCTTTTCGATTATCTCGTCGGTCACTATGATTTACCCCCGAAATTCTTCGAGCATTGTGATTCCAATTCCGATTTTATGTTCACGAAAAAGCGACGCTAATTTTTCTTCTGTTTCTATTCCAGAAGAGCGGGCGATTGCGATCATTTGAGTCAGAATAGTCGTACTATCGTTCAAGTCCTTCCCGAAATCCGCGAGGTATCTAGCATAACGGCATATTAAAATGTTAGTTATGACGTCAAAAAAGGGCTTCAACTGCTTTTTTTTCTCTTTTTGAAGCTTGGAAAAAGCTTGATCGTCTTTTGGGAGAGTAAATTCGATTGTCGGTTCACAGATGCTTAACGTATGATTTGAGAAGTCGCTCTTTAGACCGGCGTCACCGTCGACATAAAACGCATGATTCCAAATTCCAGGGGGAAGCATTCGAACGGGAACGCCCTCCAGAGAAATGACGATAAAAGATTGGAGGTATCCGTTTCGTAGTTGGTTAGAAAGGAGGTTGAAGAGTCTAACGTCATAACCGTCAAGGACGCCGTGAATAAGGCACACGGCGGGGGCTATGTCAGATTCGATCGATAAGTCGTAGGGGTTTGTGTCTTGCCCTGTTAAAAACATCTCATATAAACGAGTTTCGCCCATCGTGGCGGCAAGACATCTGGTAATAGCAACGGCGTTTTCTCCAACGATTAATGGAATATTATTACATAAACAAAAGGTCGCGGTTTGCGCTGTTTCAATCGCAGTATCTTCGTCATAGCCGACTTGCTGGAGATTTTCGGCGAGTATATCTTCAAATTCTGATACGTTGTCAATTTTGCTTGAACTAGGCTCGAAATCAAAAGCGCTTGTGATGATTTTCGTTCCTGTCGCAAAATTTGATCCGTGATACGGCGAGACTGGCGCTGTTGCCGCAGATATGAAAGTCATTTGGCTAACGAATTCTGCGACGTTATCTTTGGCTTCTTGAATTTTTTGCTTAACATTGGAGTCAAAATCTGCGATAAACTGCTTTCCGCCCTCTATGTCTTTTTTGAGAGTATCTCTTTCTTCAATTAACGCTTGGTTCTGTTGCTTTAAACGCTCTCCCTCTTGTTGCAACTGGACGATTTTATTTTCTTCTGCTGAAATGATCTCCGTGTTCTCTGATTGGATTTTTTGTTTAATATTAAATTCAATACCAGCTATAATCTGCTCGCTGTTCTCTATTTCTTTTTTGAGGTCGTCTCTTTCTTTAATTAATTTTTGGTTTTGTTGTTTTAAACGTTCTTCCTCTTGAAGCAACTGGAGGATTTTATCTTCTTCTTTCGAAATGAATTCTGTTTTCTCTGATTTGATTTGTTTAATATTAGATTCAATACTTGCTATAAACTTTTTTCTGCCGTCTATTTCTTTTTTGAGATTATCCCTTGTTTTAATTAATTCTTGGTTATGTTGTTTTAAAAGCTCTTCTTCTTGATACAACTGGAGTATTTTTTTTTCTTCTGTTGAAATAATCTCTATATTCTCCGATTTCCATTTGTTGGTTAGCTCTTCTTTGTATCTTTTTTTGAGTTCAGGATTCATCTCCAGAGCTTTGGAGATAAGCTCGATATCGACATCTTGTTCTGATAGATAGATTTCAGCATTCTTCAAAAAATTCTCGATATATTGATTGGCATCATTATTAGTACATTGGTAGACGGCACATAATTCACGCTCAAGAGGTAGTCGCAGATTTTTTACAATCGTCTTGATTCCGGCGGCGTCTATTCCAGTAAATCCTAATTGTTGGTTAGCTTTTTTCGAAGTAATTCCAGCGTAGATAGGATTTTTTATCGTCTCAGAAGGTCGCGTAATATGGAATAAATATTCTGAAACGCCAATATCTATTTTATTATAAAGAATGAAGTTCTCAATGGCGGACATGTTTAAAGGGCTGATTTTAAAAATTGGAAGATCTTTGACGGTCTTTTTAAGACTAGCCTTTGTTCCCGAAAAATCAAAATCTTTGCGTCTACATAGCGCCCCTTCTACTGGCTTCCTTACGTTATTAGGCTTATAGGTAAACAGAATATTCTCACAGTTTAATTCTTTTTCAAATCCCCGCGTAAGTTGACTCACGACTTCTTCAATGTTCTTGCATTGTCGAAAGATAACTACCTCTTTAATCAAATCTGTCCCGAGAAAATGTGTATAAAAGTTAACGTCTTTACCATCTATTCTGCCGTGAGGGCGAGCTTTCCAGTCCCAGACTCCCAGTATTTTACGATCATGGGGAATTTTTTCACAGTAGAATTCTTCTCTATTTTTGAGATAATGTGGTGGAGTTGTGGAATCTTGGTAAAATCGCCGAATTACACCACTTTCTATATCGGCAATGCGTTTAATCTGTTTGTACCCATTCCAATCTCCGACTACCCTGCCAATAGAGCGAGCATGAAAGCTCTTAGGTTCATTGTATTCTTCAGGCTTGGAATTGAAAAGCATGATCTTTACCTTATTTTATTTGTTTAGTGGTTAAATTTTGAGTTAATCAATTCGATCGCGCGCAGTTTTTCCAACGTATTAACGTATATTTTCCCGTTAGAAATAGCGGACATAACGGCAGCATATGCCGATTCTTGATAGTTGTTCTTTAAAGTCCTTATGACAAAATCTACCCAGCGCGGCGTCGGAACCATTCTTCCGTGCCGCGTCGCGTAAATCTGATTTGCGAAACTTTTGTCGAAATCTTGATTATTGAACGCAGCGTTATTTTGAATATTTGAATGGGCTGGTTCAAATGATAGATGCCTAATAAGACCGCCGTCTCTGGTAATAAAGTATAGTTCAGCTAAATTTCTTTCAGCTGGAATTTCGGTTTCGTTGTCTCTTATACGAATATGCCGAAATATTTTATCCTGCGTTCCTACATACGTCTCCATTCGGCTATTTGATGAAAGAACACAACCTTGGGATAAAGAATTTCCATCGACTTCTTTCCATGGAATTTCGTCTTCTTTATTCTTCAATGTTAATTGATAACTATAGTCGCGCGAACGGATTGTTTTTGAAAGAAAAGTTACTTCACGACCTACGTATTTTCTATCGACAGAAAGCGTTTGAGGACTGTCAAGGTTGAGTCTGCAGATACGGGTTTTAGAAAATAGTTCAGTGCCAATTTTACGTGTATTGGATCCTGAATATGAGAATACATTCGGATTTTCGTTTCCACTTGAGATTGAACAGACGACTTCCTTCTCATTTGATACCGGTATATAGTAATCGTTTTGCGCGACGACTGGCGGCCATACTGGTATTATTTCAGGAGGTGGATCTAATAGTTTCAATCCAAAATCCCAAAAGAGTAGATTGTCTAAATAACGAAATCTAGGATCGGCGTATTTATAAATATTGATTCTAATTTTAAAAACATTGTAGGTAGAATTGTTTTTAATTTCAAGTTTTCCCGCATATTCATAAAATATATCACGTTCAATAAATTCCTTGTGAAAATCCTTAGAAAGGTCTTTGTCTGTCACTACATAATAATATCTTTGGGTTGTAATTCCATCATTTTTTCGTATTTTTCTTCCTCCGTTGTCATTGCACGTGAAAAAAGCCCCATAACTGGCGAAACCATCTGCATAATCAGACCATTTTCGGCTTATCCGTTCAATGTTTTTTTCGCCCTTAATCGCGATCGAATATTTCTTATAGGAGGGTGGAATAAAGTTCACTGCTATTTGAGTAGTTTCTTCTTCGTAAAAATTGGTTTGATTAATTGGAATGGTTATATCTTTATCATATGAAGAAATTCGCACCTTGCAATTTGCGTCGCTAGCTTCTTTCAGTAATTTAGATCCCAGAGCGGGAAATCCAATTGCAAGTCGATATAGACCTTGAGACTTGCGTTGAAGATAAACAGGAAGTCCTACCCTCTGCCTTAAACTTAATCCAGATCTACCGTCGACTCGTCTATCGCATTCGGGAGATCTGTCTGTCTTTTCTTTGTGGGCAAAACAACTTGAACGTAAACTGCTTTGTCGTAAAATTACCAGCTCGCCACATTCTGGACACCAGAAACGCCTTTCTCGACGAGGGATATAGCCTTGATTGTCGAAAGAAGCCGCGCTAACTTCCTTTTCGACTCCGAGATCAAATCGATCAATGGCTTCAAACATGTTAATTCCTTACGCTATTAAACATAAATAGAAGCGGGACTTCGAAGTGTTTATTTTAGGCATGGTAAGCTAATTGATCCAGTAACGCTTATTCGGGAATACAATAAAACAATCGGCAATATCCTGAACGGAGATATTTTCAATCTTTAATTCGAACCGGAATTATTAATTGAACGCCAATTATTGTAAACATGCACGGCGTTGTTGGATAAATTTTAGATTCGCAACAACTTTAAAGGAGAATCTCTCCTAATTTTCACATTTTTTAAGAGGTTGAGACTATAGTTTGTTTCTTACCGTCATGAATGCACTTCTCAGCAGATTTTGCAGATTCTGCCTCTTCCATTTGCTTCGAACAAGCCAATCAGGAACGGTCGTCGACAGTCCTATTCCCCGGATTCGATCCTTGACGGCGCATGACATCGGCTGTCTGAAATATGAACGTGAAGCCGTTTAATTTGTTGAGACTGATCCGACCGTTTCGCCCATAACGACCGGTATTTCCGTTCCTGTGTCGACGCTTTCTGAAATATCTTTTCTTAGTTCGGCTTTTCCTTCCGGAACAAGAACTATTACGGTCGAGCCGCCGTATTCGAAATGGCCCTTCTCTTCTCCCCGGCTAATTCTTCCTGACTCGGGGCGTTCGTTGACAATCCTTCCGACAAGCATGGCGCCGACTTCCATCTGAACGCAGCGCCCGAAATTCTCCGTGTCGATCACTGAATATTCTCTGGCGTTCTCGATATAAACCGGAAACGCCTCCAGCGCCACCGGTCTTACGGTATGATATAATCCGTCAATCCGTATGTCCTTACGCTTCGTTCCGGAATCGAAATATACGTATCTGTGATAATGATTGACACAGAGTCTATACACAAGGGCGTATCCGTTATGGAAAACGGCGGCGAGCTCGCTGTCTCTCAATAATCCGTCGACGGTGAATCTGCTCTGCTTCACCCCGAGAACCGTTCCGTCGTTTATCTTGTACGCGCTCAGAAATCCGTCTGAAGGAGCGATCAGCGACGTTTTCTCTTTATTGATTGAACGAAGCTCCGGCTTAATCCTTCTGCAGAAGAAATCGTTGAAGCTTCCTATATCGTCAAGAATATAGTCTGCCTTATCAATCCCGTTCTTTCTCACAAAAGGCTCTATCAGAATCTTAGAGAGCCGACTGTCTAACAGCTTTCCCGATAGTTCCGAAACGGGTCTGCTGATAAGAGGTCTCAGG
>JAEEGL013369571.1_pt1 | contig 12359 bp, 11 predicted proteins | sample 9134231 | NCBI WGS metagenome assembly JAEEGL01 (sample SAMN16246548, study PRJNA631951) | gut metagenome | biome: gut microbiome; feature: rumen; material: fiber-attached | host: Bos | place: Iran: Karaj | collected 2018-10 | reverse complement strand
TACCGCCGTATCGAGCCCGATTTTTTCGGCCATCTTTGCAAGCGTTCCGGAGTTCACCTTCGCGACGGATTTTGACACCGCGACGGAGGAGGCGTGAACAGCCGTCAGAATGTTCTGCTCATCAAGCCCGGTCAGCGACACGAAGGCGTCGACTGTTCCGAGTCCTTCTTCAAGCAGCGCGTCGTTATCCGTTCCGTCGGCGTTTATCACGATTGCTTTCGGAAGCTTTTCACACAGCGATTCGCATTTCTGACGGTCTCTTTCGACGATCCGCACGGTGTTGCCGCCGTTTATGATCAGTCCGGCAAGGTAGGTTGCCGTGCGCGAGCCGCCGAGTATCATGATATCGCGGGCTTTTTTGTGATTTGCGCTCGCCGAGCGCATGAACTTTCCGAGTTCGTTTACCGAACCGGTTATTCCTATCCTGTCTCCTGTTTCGAGGACAAAACTGCCGTCCGGGATGATGACCTGGCCTCCCCTGAGAACGCAGCATACGAGAATGTGTGCGCCGAACTTTTCCCTTATCCTGACAAGGGACAGACCGCTCAGCATCGAGCCCTCGCGAAGCACGAGCTCCGCCATGTCCATTCCGTTTGAGAATCTCTCGACCTTAACGGCGGACGGGAATCTCAACAGATCGTGGATCTCCCTTGCCGTGAGCAGATCGGGATTTATGATCAGGGAAAGACCGAGTTCCCGGCGGAAAAAATCTTTTTCTTCATCGCTGAACTCTGTATCTCTGATACGCGCGACGGTGTGTTTCGCTCCCATCCTGCGCGCGAAAAAGCAAGCCAGCATGTTTATTTCATCAGAGCTTACCACTGAGATAAAAACGTCGCAGTCTCCGGCGCCGCATTCTTTGAGTATGTCGGGACTGCCTCCGTTTCCGACAATTCCCATAACGTCGTAAGTCCCCGTGATCTCGTTTATTCTGGCGGGGTCCATGTCGACCGTAACTACGTCGTGCCCTTCTATCGTCAGGGCCCTGACTATTGTGCTGCCGATCTTTCCGCAGCCGTTAACGACAATTTTCATCGGTAGGGATACTCTCCGTGTCTGATATAATTGTTTCTTTGGGGATAATGTTAACACAAACCTTTTGTTTTGTCAACATCAGTCAAAATCGTAGTTGTAATACGGAGTGTTGATCATTCCGCTCTGAGAGAACAGCTTCGGGTCGTTCCGGATGATATAATCCATGTATGACGCGATCATGCGGGAGGTGAGAAGATAACCCGCCGGATTCATGTGTCCGTACAGGAAAAAGTTTTTCATGAATTCCTCATCGTATACAGGCCCGTATCTGTTCAGGTCTATTACGTGGTTGTGCGGGAAACGCTCCGGGATTTTGCGAAGCAGTTCCGCCTGATCCCCGGCGTGTCCGTTGTGGATTTCGTTGCCTCCGTGACGGGGCATAGTGACGTGGAAAAAATGAGCGTCCGGGCTGATCTCGCGGTATCTTGAAATGATCCTTCCGTACCATCCGGCGAAGGTATCGGGGTTTTCCCGCCAGTTTTCGACGCGCATATCATCGATATCCCCGACGGTGTAGTTCCAGCCGCAGAGATCGTTCACTCCGAGCGCAATGATATAGCAGTCCGCTTTGATTTCGGGATTCCAGAATCCCTGTTCCTCGGCGAACGACCGGCAGTATTCGAAGGTCGTCATCCCGCCGCGCGAGAAATTCAGCACCTCGGAACCGATGAGCCGGCCGAGATACTGTCCCCATGAATACTCGAACTTATCGTGATAGGTGCGCCCGCCGTCTTTGTCGACTGCTTCGAACTCGCCGGATGAAAGACTGTCGCCTATGCATACTATTTTTCGGAATATTCCGGCAAATCCGCCGTCCGCCGGCATCCTGTCGAGGGGCTTTTCGTCTTTGTCTGCGTAATAATCTCTAACGTTCATTTATCTCTTCCTTTTGGATGTTTAGTTGGATGTTTTTGCGCTCTTTTTGTTTTTTTGCGCCGATTATCGCCGCGATCGAGCAAACTGCGGTAAAGGCGGCCGAGAACCACACGATGACGTCGCCGAGCAGGGTATAGGGCGTTCTTGCGATCTCGTAATAAACGTCACCCGTGATGAAACCGTCTGTAAGCGGGGGGAGGGTATCCTTTATCCCGCCGCTTTTATCTATGACGGACGACACGCCGGTATTGGCGGCTCTGACAATAAATCTTCCGGTCTCGACCGCGCGGAGCGCGGCGTGACGGTTGTGCTGATACACAGCCGTCGAGTCTTTGTACCACGAGTCGTTTGTCGAAAGCAGAATAATACCGGCGCCCTCGGCGGCCGATTGCCTTGCAAGATCGGGATAGATCGAGTCAAAGCAGACGAGCGCCCCGGCCGTTCCCCGTTCGTCGGTGAAGAGTTCCGTCCCGGTCCCGCGTCCGACGTCCGCGCTGAACATGTTGATGTCCCCGAGAAAAGGGAAGAGCTTCATTATGAGCGGCCTCATGGGGACGTATTCTCCGAAGGGCACGAGATGTCTTTTGCGGTAAACGTTTTCGGATACCGAGCCGTCGGGATGATAATAATACACGGCGTTGAAATCCGTTACGTTATCCCCGGCCCCTTCGGTATAAAACGCTCCGACCGCGATATCGCATCCTGTCTCGGCGGCGAGCGCCGCGATCTTTGAAGACACAGGATTGTTTCTGTTCAGGGATTCCGTAATGACCGATTCCGGCCAGACAATGAGCCGGGCACCCTTTCCTGCCGCTTTTTTTGTCAGATCCGAGTAGATATCAAGCGATCGTGAGACCGATCCGTCCGCCCATTTGTCGACTGACGATATGTTTCCCTGTATCGCGGCGGCCGTCACCTTTGTCCCGCTTTTTTCGGGAAGCGAAAGCTTTATCACTCCGAAAGCCGTATTAGAGACGAAAATTATAAGGGCAATAACCCCGTAAACCGGGCGCAGTCCGCTCTTTACTATCCTTAGCGGCCTTCCCGGGGAGATGGCTTCGCAGAAGAAAGCCGCAATAAATCCCGCAAAGCTCATCATGAGAAATCCGGTGAAATACGACCCGAGAAGCGAAGCCGACTGTATCTCTGGCAGAAGGAACGTCTGGGTCAGCGCGAGCTTTCCCCACGGGACCATGAACCACGGGAGGGTCTGTATCCACTCGATAAGACACCATAGCGACCCGGCGAGAATCGCGGTCACCGCAGGGGGCAGGTACTTCGCCGATTTTTTGTAAATCAGAGGCATAAAAGCCGAGAGAAAACTCTGACTGAGCGTCAGGACCGTGATCCCGAGAAATATGATCAGAACGCTCATTCCGTTTGAAAAGCCGGCGAAGTCCATCGGATACAGCTCAATAAGCCAGCTGAATACCACGAAATAGTATCCGAGAGACCAAATCAGCCCGTGACGGTACGGTGCTTTGCTTTTCAGAATCAGTATCAGCCAAACCGGGAGGGTGAGCCACGGGAGGAAAAACAGCCGGTCGAACACCATCGGAAGCGCTGTGAGCGCGCCGAGCGCAACAGAGAGGAAGTACGTCATCTGACGAGCTCCTTGTAGATCTCGTTTTTAGGGACCCCGCGGTCGCGGGCGACGGCCTTCACTGCCGACATCCTGTCAAGTCCGAGCCGTTCCGCGTAATATCCGACGTGTTCCTCGACAGACATGTGCTCCCAGAATGTGTCGCCTGTGTCCTCGGCACCCTCGAGGATGATAACGAACTCGCCGCGTGGTTCTTCCGCGGAGTATCTGAGGCAGACCTCGGAGAGCGTTCCCCGGATAACCTCTTCATTGAGCTTCGTAAGCTCGCGGCAAAGAGCTACCTTTCTATCGCCCCCGAAAAGGCGGCACATTATCCCGAGCGTTTTTTTCAGCCGGTGCGGCGCCTCGTAAAGAATTGAAGTGCGCCGCTCGTTTATCAGCGGCTCGAGCGATTTTTCAATATCGGCGGGCCTTGAGCCGGGGAAACCGGCGAATACAAATCCGTCGGTCGGCATTCCGGAGCTGATCAGCGCGCATATCGCGGCGCACGCGCCGGGGACCGCGCGGACGGGTATGTTTTTTTCGATGCAGAGGCGGGCGACCTCCTGTCCGGGATCGGATATCCCCGGCGTTCCGGCGTCAGTCACAAGAGCGCAGGTCTCCCCTTGACCGAGCCGGTCGGCGATCTCCCCGCCCGCCTTCGTCACGTTGTATTTCTGATAGATCACGACCGGCTTCGATATCTCAAAATGAGACAGGAGCTTTGCCGTGACTCTCGTGTCCTCGGCCGCGATGAAGTCGCATTCGCGGAGCACCTTGAGCGCCCTGAGAGTAATATCGTCGAGGTTCCCGATGGGGGTGGCGACAAGATAGAGAGTGCCCTTTTCGGTTTTGTTCTTTTCAGCAGATGAGATCATTCAGGCCAGTCCCCGTTTGTATATATATATTCGGCGTCGGGGGTAATCGCTCCGTCGGAGTCGGAAAGAAACGTCGGGCGAAGCACGCGGCAGCCCTCGCCGCCGCCCTTTTTGCCCTCGATAAGAACGAGACAAGGCTCGATCTTAGGGTTGCCGTGGACGAACGCCATCCTTTTCGGAGCTATCCCGTTCTCCTTCATAGCCGTGACAAGTTCGGGAAGTCTGTCCGGCCTGTAAACGCAGCAGAATCTGCCCCCGTAGCGGAGTATCCCGGAAACCGCTCCGACGAGCTCCGAGACCGTCCCGTACACCTCGTGGCGAGCCGCGTATTTTCCTTCGTCGGAATTGGGTTTCCCTGACGTCACCCGCATATACGGCGGGTTCGAAAAAACCGTATCGGCGCATCCGTTCCATGTCCTGATATCGGCGTTCACCGTGTCGATTACCCCGCTTAGCCCGTTTTCAAGTACGTTGCGGCGGGTAAGATCGGCATAGTACGGCTGTATCTCGACGGCTGTTATTTTTCGGAATTTGCCTCGCTTGCCGAGAAGCAGGGATATGATCCCGCTGCCGGACCCGAGCTCGAGCGCGTGGCGCCCCGGCTCTCTCCGTATAAAGGCGGCGAGCATGAGAGCGTCGGTACCATAGGCAAGAGCCGTGGGATCCTGGATCAGTCTTATCCCTTCGTTTACGTTTGTAACGGTCTCTTTTTTTTCATTCATAAGTCTTTTTCAGTTCCGAGAACAGAGGGATCGATTCCCTGATGGTCTCCTTGCTTACGCAGAACGCCGCGCGGGCGTATTCCGGGCAGCCGAAGCTGTCTCCCGGGACGATGAGAAGGCCGAGCTTTTTCGCTCTGTCGCTCATATCCTGCGATCTGCCGTCCGGGGACCTTACGAGAAGGTAAAACGCCCCGTCCGGGGATACGAAATCGAAACCGATTTTTAACAGCGCGGAACAGAGCAGGTTTCTGTTTTCCCGGTATAGGGAAACGGAGCAGCTTCTCCCCGCGTGTTTCGCTATCACTTTCTGCATGAGCGACGGCGCGCATACGTAGCCGAGCATGCGTCCCGCCCCGCATACCGCGTCAAATATTTTTCCCGCACCGTCCGCCCTCGGGAATACCGTGAGATATCCGATACGCTCGCCGGGCAGTGAAAGGGATTTTGAAAATGAGTTGCATATCACGGTGTGCGGATAAAAATCGGGTATGAACGGCGGCTTTGCCCCGTAATAGATCTCTCTGTACGGTTCGTCGGAAATGATATAGATCCGTTCGCCATACTCAGCCGATTTTTTATCGAGAAGCCGGGATAGTTCTTCCAGTCTTTCTCCGGAGTAAATCCTGCCGGACGGATTGTTCGGCGAATTGATGATGACGGCTCGCGTTGCAGGAGTCAGGGCGTCGGCGATCCCGTCAACGTCCAGGTCAAAGTCGCTTCCATTGTGAGGAACCACGACCGGCCTGCCTCCTGCGCCCGAAACGAAGACCCTGTATTCGGGGAAAAACGGCGCCGGGATGACTATCTCCGGGCGTTTTTTTGTTATCAGAGCCTTTATTGCTATGACAAGCGCGGCGGCCGCTCCGCATGTGACGTAGGTAAGCTCGGGGAGCGCGCCCTTTACCGTTGCGGCGATCGCGCTGCGGGTCTCGGGGAGTCCGGGTGCCGACGTGTAGCCGTGAAGCCCGAGCGACGGCTCGGATGATATCAGCTCCGCCATCGTCGCGGTTACCGCCTCCGGGGTCGGAACGGCAGGGTTTCCGAGACTCAGATCACATATTTTTTCGCCTCTGGCGCGCGCGGCTCTGCCGTATTCAAAAAGTTCTCTTATAGCCGAGCGCTCTCTTCCGAGCGCAAGGACGTCTGTCGAAAGATTAGGTTCCATAATACTCCTTTTTAAGCGGCCGCTTTATATTCTGTCGGCTCTCGCTTCGATTATCTCGGCTTTGATCCCGTTTTCTCCAAGCAGTTTCTGAAGCTCTGCCGCGGGGTCGATGCTTCCCGAGCTCAGAAGCCCGATCAGAAGTTCCTCCTGCTTTTCCTCGGGGAGTGAAAGCAGCATTTTCTTGGCCGCTCCGTTCACGAGCGGTGAATTGCTCCCCGTCAGTTTAGGCATGAGCCTGTCGGCGAGCGGAGCGAGGTCGAGATGTTTTAAAGTCAGCGTAAATTTTATCATTTCCCTTTGAGTTCGACGACCGTTACGCCGTTGTCTCCCTCTCCGTAAATGCCGGCCCGGAAAGAGACGGAACGCGGATCTTTTGCCAATCGCGCAGAAATTGCAGAGCGCAGTATCCCCGAACCTTTTCCGTGTATTATCGTGACCCTTTCAAGGTTTGCGAGGATAGCGCGGTCGAGGTATCCGTCTATGTCGTGCCAGGCCTCCTCGGCGGTCTTGCCTCTGACGTCGATCGAAGGCCTGATATCGTCAGGCGCGCTTGACACAAAACTGTCAGCGGCGCGCACATCGCGCTCGCGCTTTACCGTTACTGCGCTTTCGACAACGCGGAGCTTTTTCAGGTTCGTTCTGGTGATCATGCTGCCGATCCGGACCGAAAGATCGCCCTTTCTGTCGGGAAGGGAAGTGACCACGCCTTCTTTTCTCAGATCGGAAATATAAACCCGGTCTCCCCTGACGGGCGGCTTGTCGAGCGGCGTTCCTCGTTCGTCCTCGGTGACGGGATCGACGGTGTCGGCGGCTTCGCGCAGTTTTCTTCTCAGTTCGCGTCGACCGTCGTCTATCGATTTTCCGAACGTCTCTTTTTCCTGTTCTTTTCTGATCCGGTCGAGACTGTCGAGGACGTATTCTTCGGTCGCGCGTGCGCTTGAGATGATCTGCGAAGCTTTTTCTCGGCTTTTTTCAAGTTCATTTTCTGCCCGTCCGAGCTTTTCCGCGGAGATCCTTTCGGCGTCTGCGAGGAGCCGGGACGCCTTTTCGTGCTCTTCGGCGGCTGCCCGGCGCTCCTTTTCAGCGGCTCTGCGGCTCTCTTCCAGCCTTTCGAGAACGTCTTCAAATCTCAGCGCGTCGACGGCGAGCTTTTTCTTGGCGTTATCAATGACGCTTTTGTCAAGGCCGAGCTTTTCGGATATCGCGAAGGCGTTTGATTTCCCCGGAGCGCCGATTATAAGACGGTACGTCGGGCGGAGAGTTTCAACGTCAAACTCACAGGACGCGTTGACGACTCCCGGAGTTTCAAGGGCGTAGGCCTTGATTTCCGCGTAGTGAGTGGTCGCCGCGCACAGCGCGCCGGACTCCCTTATCCGCTCAATGATAGCGGCGGCAAGCGCGGCTCCCTCGGTCGGGTCTGTTCCCGCGCCGAGCTCGTCAAAAAGCGCGAGAGAGTTTTCGGTTACGGAGTTTATTATTCCGACGGTGTTCACCATGTGCGCCGAGAATGTGGAAAGCGACTGTTCTATCGACTGTTCGTCGCCTATGTCGGCGAGCACGTTGTCAAAAACGCAGGCGACAGATCCTTCGTCGGCGGGGATATGCAGCCCCGCCTGAGCCATAAGCGTAAGAAGGCCCGTCGTTTTGAGAACGACGGTTTTGCCTCCTGTGTTCGGCCCGGTTATTATCATGGTATCGTAGTCCCCGCCGAGCGCGACGGTGACCGGGACGACCCGGTTCCTGTCGATCAGGGGGTGACGAGCGTTTTTGAAAACAAGCTTTTTTTCACCGGTGAAAACAGGTTCGCTGCCGTTCATACGACAGGAAAGCTCTCCGCGGGCAAAGACGAACGCAAGGAACGTCAGCGCGTCGTAGTCGCCTTTGATCTCATCGGCCGAGGCGGCGACAGACGCGGAAAGCTGAGAAAGTATCCTTTCTATCTCGCGTTCCTCGCTCACCTCGAGCGTTCGCAGTTCGTTGTTTGCATCGACCACGGCGAGCGGCTCGATGAAAAAAGTCGCGCCGGACGCCGAGGTGTCGTGAACGAGGCCTTTGACCTCGTTTTTGTATTCTGACTTGACGGGCACGACGTACCGCCCGTTTCTCATCGTTACGATGTTTTCCTGAAGGTATTTTGCAAACTGTCCGCCTGCCGATGCATAGCGCTGAAGCGTTTCGCGGATCCCTGCGTTGAGGCGGCGCATTTTCCGGCGGATATCGCTGAGCCCGGGGCTGGCGTCGTCCGAGATCATGTCCTCTGACAGTATCGCCGAACTGATCTCGTCTTCAAGACGTCTTATCGGGATTATTCGCCCGAAATGCTCCGTCAGACTGTTGCCCGAACGGTCGTCTCCGTCTCCGAAAAAATAATCGTATACCCGGCGGGATGCCGTAAGGAGACCGGATATCGACAACAGTTCCCTCGGTGTGAGAACGCCGCCTCGGACCGCCCTGTCGGTCGGTTCCGTGACGTCTGTAACTGAGGAAAACGGGGGCTGTCCCTTTGCCGTGATAAGAAGTTTGGCGTCGCTCGTCTGTCTCTGCCTCAGACCCACGGACCAGGGGTCCCGCTCCGGCATTATACGGAGAGCCATTTCCTTCGCCCCTTCGGTCTGGCAGAGAGATGCGAGCTCGGCGCGGATCTTATCGAATTCACGCGTCGGGACCGCTTTTGAAAAATTATCTGTCATTTCTTTTTAAGTTTTTTGTACTGGCTGAGCGAGACGAAACCCCTGCCGAGGGAGGAGACGAGATATCGTTCCGCAATCCCCGAGGCGCATTCGTCGGGCGGCTCCGTCCCGTATATTTTTTTGTGGTCACAGGAGTTTTCGTATGTAAAAAATCTCAGAGCTTCGGGAGTTATCTGATATGCGTCCTTCTTTTCTTCCCGGCTCAGGCAGGACTGACAAAGGACGTCGCCGTCGCTGAGAGAAAAATACAGTTTTTCGTCGTCCGATCCGCACAGCGCGCAGCCGTCAAACGGCGGCATAACGCCGAGCGACAGAAGGAGCCGCGTCTCAAAGACGGTCTTCACAAAGTCTGCCGGCCGGATTTTTTCCGAAAGTGCGTACAGCGAATTGAGAGCAAGCCGCAGGATATCGTTTTCCTCCGCTCCGTCCATGCAGACGAAGTCAACGACCTCGCAGATGTAACAGGCGACGTACATTGACTCGATGTCCTTTTCTATCCCGGGAAACATATTGCGCGGGGTGCATTCCGACAGAACGTAATAACCCCCGCGTTCGTTCAGGACGAACTCCGAATAGGAGAAAAGGGAACATCCCGCGCGGTTTTTGTTCTTGGTGCTCTTTATACCTTTTGCCGTGAAAAACAGTTTGCCTCGTTCCGCGGTGAGCGCGGTCACAAGCCTGTCGTTGTCTCCGTGATCGGCGGCTCGTATCACGAGACCGTTCGTTACGATCCCCCGCTCGGACATTCAGTCGAAGTCCTTTTTGCCGAATCCGAAGTTTTTCAGACTCACGTCGCTGTCGCGCCAGTTTTCGCGGACTTTTACCCAGAGATCGAGAAACACCTTCGTCCCGAGAAACTTTTCGAGGTCTTCCCTTGCGTAGGTGCCGATTCGCTTTATCTCTTCGCCTTCGCGGCCGATTATGATGCGTTTGTGCGACTGTCGCTCGCAGTAAATATCGGCGCGTATGCTGATAAGGCCCTTTTCCTCCTGCCAGTCCTCGATGACGACGGCTGTCCCGTGCGGGATCTCTTCGCTTGTCGTTCTCAGAATCTTTTCTCTTATTATTTCGGCGGCGATCTGCCTTTCCGGCTGATCGGTTATCTCATCCTCCCCGAACATCCATTCCCCTTCGCTGAGGAGCTTTGAAAGCTCGGAAAGCAGCGCGTCGACGTTTCTGCCTTTTTCGGCAGAAAGAGGCACGACGGCCGAGAAGTCGTACATATCCTTGTAGTCCATTATGGACCTGCCGACGGCCTCTGCCGTCGCCTTGTCGGTTTTGCTTATCACGAGGACAGCCGGCAGTTTTGCCTGTCTGATCCTGTCAATTACCGCGAGGTCCGTCTTTCCCGGCCGCACCCCGGCTTCGACCACAATGACGGCGGCGTCGGCCGAGCCGATGGTCGAGGATATTGCCTTTGACATATAATCCCCGAGCCGGTTGCGGGATCTCGTGAGGCCGGGCGTGTCGATAAAGACGAACTGATCCTCGCCTTTCGTGAGTATCCCGGTTATCCGCGTCCTCGTAGTCTGGGGTTTATTTGAAACAATGGCGATCTTTTCGCCGAGAAGGGCGTTGAGGAGCGTCGATTTCCCGACGTTCGGACGCCCGACTATGGCAATGAATCCGGTTCTTTTCATTTGTTCTGACTCTCCGGCGTTTCACGGGCAAATCCCGCCTCGGAGAGAATCGTCTCCTGCTTTTCAAACATTTCGCGTTCTTCCTCCTCGGATCTTTCGTGATCGTATCCGAGAAGATGAAGGACCGAGTGCACTGCGAGAAAACACGCTTCGCGGGTGAGCGAGTGACCGTATTCCCGGGACTGCGCTTCCGCGCGCTCGAGCGAGATCACGATATCCCCGAGCGGGACGCGGTTTTCCGAACCGTCGCGCTCCGCCTCGCCCCTGTCCTGATATTCCGGGAAGGACAGAACGTCTGTCGGACGGTCGATCCCCCGGTATTCCGAATTTAGTTCCTTTATTCTTTCGTCGGTTACGTATGAGAGGGATATTTCGACGGGAAAGGAAACTTTTTCGTGTTTCAGGGCGGCGCGAATGGCTTTTTCCACGCTTTTTTTCAGCTCCGCCGACGGCCTGACGCCGTCAGACCTGCTTCGGATAATAACGCTTCGTCCCGGCATTTGCCGCCTCCGTTCTGTGCGAATTTTCGTATTTTTCGTACGCGTTGATTATTTTCTGAACGAGATGGTGACGGACGACGTCGCGGTCGGTGAAATGATGAATCGCGATGTCGTCGATACCGTCGAGAATCTTCAGAGCTTCGGCAAGTCCCGAACGCCGTCCCGCCGGAATGTCGGTCTGCGTCGGGTCGCCCGTGACGATCGCCTTGGACTGCCTTCCCAGGCGGGTGAGGAACATTTTCATCTGTTCCGGCGTCGTGTTCTGCGCTTCGTCGAGAATAATGAAAGAGTCGTCGAGCGTCCGTCCGCGCATGTATGCGAGGGGCGCTATCTCAATCACCCCGTGTTCCTGATGTCTCTGACAGAGTTCGGGACCGAGCATTTCGTAAAGAGCGTCGTAAAGCGGGCGGAGATACGGGTCGATCTTGCTCTGCAGATCCCCGGGCAGATATCCGAGCCGTTCTCCTGCCTCGACCGCCGGGCGGGTGATGACAATGCGGCTGACGGTCTTTGAGCGAAGAGCCCTGACCGCCGAGGCGACGGCAAGAAAGGTTTTCCCGGTACCTGCCGGGCCGACTCCGAAAACAACGGTGTTTTTCTCAATGAGATCGACGTAGCGTTTCTGCCCCGCGGTCTTCGGGACTATCGGTTTGCCCCTGACGGTGAGACAGAGGGTTTCGCTCTCAATAAAAGTGAGTTCGGAGGCGTGTCCTCCCCTGACGGCCGAGACGGCGTAATTAACGTCGTTTTCCGTTACCGTGCCGTTTATCCTCGCGGCTTTCGCGAGGTAGGAGATCACCTCGACAGCCTGTGACGCGCTCTGCTCGTCATCCGCCGTTACCGCGATGACGGATGATTCCCCGTCGTCGCGAGGCTGAAGTCTTACGGAACACAGGCGTTCTATCAGTTTTGCGTTTGCGTCGAGCGCGCCGAAAACGGCGGATGCCGTAACCGGGGCGACGCGGACAGTCTTTTCGACCATATCGGCTCCCTGTATAAACTCTAAACTAATATATATTATACCACCCGGAGACGGATGTGTCAACAAAAACCGGTATAACGCCCGGACGGCTTTTCCCGCTTCTTGACAAAAGCGCCGCAAGATGATAAAATAATAAAAACACGCCGGTGTGATGGAATTGGCAGACGTACTGGATTCAAAATCCAGCGGTGGCAACACCGTGCGGGTTCGACCCCCGCCACCGGCACCAGAATCAAAGCGGGCGGGAGTCGCCCGCTTTGATTCTGAAGTTGAGTGTACCGGCGAATCC